>Ga0302188_10000591_pt1 | contig 30767 bp, 15 predicted proteins | sample II_Bog_E2_1_FD_198783 | JGI IMG/M metagenome (GOLD analysis project Ga0302188, IMG submission 198783) | Peat permafrost microbial communities from Stordalen Mire near Abisko, Sweden - II_Bog_E2_1 | ecosystem: Environmental > Terrestrial > Soil > Wetlands > Peat | place: Sweden: Abisko...
CCCAACCCAAACCCCAACCCCAACCCCAACCCCAACCCCAACCCCAACCCCTAAAAATGATTTCTCCTAAATATCAATAAAATATATTACTTATTTATGTATAATTATTAATATTTTTATGCTTTGTTTAAATCAAGTAAAAATATACGGAGAATAATGAATCGAATTTTGTTTAAATATTAATGGAATTGTTAATAAAGGAGTAATATCATTTCCCATCTAATAATTTGCAAGTGTAATGAAAAATATAGAGTTGGTGAGCAAAGACAACCAAATTATATAATCCGATATTTAGCTGTTGTTACTATTAATTTTATCTGACTTATTTCCACCTTAATAATATATTACTATCGTATTATAATAGATTTATTTTCCCGATGGTTTTAGTTGACTAAAATCCCTATTATTATGCATCAATAGGCGGAATTCTTCTAGGAATTGCTACTTCCCTGAACTACTGCCTTAGAGGCAAAGTTACAGGCATGAGTGGTATTGTCTACGGAATAGTTACGATAAATAAAGGTATTTTTATATTTTATTGAGATTAAATTCCAGAAAAGATAAGCATCATTGGAGGAATGCTACTCGCATCGGGCATATTCTTTGATATTTTTCAGTACGATTCCTCCAATAAATTTACTCCTTTTGGACCTTCAGATTAAATCACAGGAAATACTTCCTATATTGGGTATGGCCTGGCAGGATTGCTTGTTGGATTCGGAACTAAAATGAGTAATGGATGCACGAGTGGACATGGATTATGTGGTCTTCCTAGAATTAGTATTCGTTCTCTTGTTGCTGTTAGTGTATTTTTGATAGCAGCAATGGCTATATCGACCTTACGCTATTATGTGACGCTCGGTCCCTTTAGTGAATCCTCCTTAAACCCAAACTTCGAGTATAATCATATGGTCTCATCCAACATTTGCATTGCGGTTGGTGTTCTATTACCTTTCATCGGTGGATATCTGAAGATAAATTCTTCTTAGCATAATAGAATGAGAAGATGCGAACTATTAGTAGATCAGACAATTACTTTCTTTGTTGGATTAATCTTCGGATTCGGGCTTTTAGTATCAGGAATGGTTCGTCGAGACAACATCCTTGGTTTTTTAGCTCTTGGTAAAGATTGGAATCCTTCATTACTCTTTGTCTTGGGCTGTGGGATATTAGTTAATCTATTAACTTTTCAGTACATGATTAAAGTGAAAAAGCTTTCAATCTTTGGCCATGATCTATTTAATCCACACAATTCAACAATTGATTTGAGGTTAGTGGGTGGAGCTTTGTGCTTTGGACTTGGTTGGGGAATTGGAGGTCTCTGTCCAGGACCGGCTATCATGCAGTTTTCGGTGTTTACTCTATCAATTCATGTTATTTGGTTGCTATTTTTAATTTTGGGGATGTACATTGCAAAAGCCTTAGAACATCATCTTAATGAAATACATAAGGAACAGGTCAAAAAATAAAAATAACTTTAAGCTCAAAAAGAACACTAAAATAGGGAAAAAAAACACAATCACCACCTTCACGAATTTCACGATGAGCATACAAAGGAAGATACAACGTAGAATCATTTTGCAAGACCTCACTACTTGCCTCCTATTAAAATTGCAGTTCAATAGTCAAATCGAATCATGAATAGCAATGAAATAATATCCCCACCTCCTCTTCAGAAATCTATTTTTTCGAATGAGCTTAACAGTAACTAAGCACTTGTCTCCCAAGTGACTTCTTGATTATTTTAAACAGATTATATTTGTATGAAATAGTTTGATGAATATATTGTGTATTATCTATATTAATGAGTTAAATTGATTTTAACTGACATAAAATTCATCTCAATTTATTATAATTAAGATATATATTTTATAAATGAATCAATCATCTAGTTTCGATAATGTGTTCTCTTTCTACTGGTGAATATATATTATCTTACATAAGAATATCGCAGGATGGGGTCAATAAGAATGCATCTTACTATGAAAAAGAATAACATAATAATGATTAAAGATCTATTCAAAACTCAATGAATTAAAAGTGATTGGATATATTTAAATAAAATTTAATTACTAAGCCGATGAATTTATCGATATCTGTTTTAGAAAGAATTATTTATTTTTACACTGCTAATGAACACCAGGCATCTCCAGCTATAGACAGAATAAACGCCATCATCCTACAATTACCACTACTATTACCCTTAAAATAAAATAAACGCCTTTAAAAAAAGAGCCAACCTGAGTCTATCCATGGTCTCACTATGCACTTCAAAAAATAGCAAGCGTTATCACTAAAGTGGAAATAAAAGTACTATCACTGAGAAAATGTAAAATTCAGGAGTGAATAAAATAGGAGAAGTAAACTTTAAAAAAGAAAGGAAGGACAATCCTTAAAAAAGAAATAGTAAAAGTGCTCTTTTTGATAGTAGATAAACAAGGTTTGACCTCAATAAGAGCCGTCATTCTGTTTATACGCAAGAAGAAGTTTTCCATTTAGAGGAAAATGAAAATCGCCAACCAAAAATTGAAGATTCCCCAGTCCAATAATTGAAAACAGACTAATCGGAATAATATATAAGGGTGATCATTGACAGCTATGAAAAATAACTGAGTTAGTGCCGAAAGTAAATATAAAGACTAAAAGATACGGAAGATGAATGTATCATATTGAGGGAAATCTGCCTGATGCATTATGAGCATTGCGAAAAGAGTCAATTTAAAAAGAAGTGAATGATAATAATGTGATTGTTTTATAATCGGATAAAATGGGAATGATGACCAACTCGTAAAATGAATATATTTTATGCTGAGGAATAAATTTATTTATAAGTCATTTTTTCATTAATTGTATTATTTAATCAATCAATTATTTCATTTTTAGAATATATCTTTTGCCAACTCAAGATTACGATTTCAACATTTAGAAAGACAGTGGAAAAGAAGTTATATATATTCAGTGATCAACTAACCAATAAATCATTCATATATAATTTATTTTATTACTCTTTATTACTTATGACAAGTAAGATATGCATAACTTAGCCATCGTCCGCAAATTTAGACTTCTTGAAGAACTCGAAAAGGGAGAAAAAGCTTTAGGAGATCACAATATCAGCTACGGTCTTGCACAAGGTAATTTGTGTCACATGCAGCTGACGATATGACACTAACCTATTGGAATGGAACCATTTTGGGACCCTATACCGTATTTACATCAATAAAATAGACTAATTTCTAAAACAGGATTTATTCCTTACAAATTATTTGCGGTCCTCAATATCCTGAAAAAGCTCCAGAAATACGATTCATCAATAAAGCTAATCTTCCAAGTGTCAACCAAGCAAATGGTCGAGTCTAAAATTTAAGCGTATTAAAAGCATGGAAATCGAGTACAACACTTGAAAATATATTGGTGGCTCTTAAAAACTAAATGGTGTCTAATAAAGGATTGAAGCAGCCACCAGAGGGTGCTTCATATTGATTATTGAAAAACTTGATCGAATTATCAAATATTTTAAAAGAAGACTATCTACTAGTGAGCTAAGAATTCATACTGTCATAATCATAAGTTATATTAATGAGCAATCTTGAACAGCAAGTCGATATCGACTACTATAATATTCTGGAAGTCCCAAGAAATGCGAGTATTCAACAGATCTGCTCCAAGTATAAATACTCTAATGCAGATATCGAGATTTAGCTTTAGCCAATCATCCAGCCTTGCAACATACCAATCCTAACTTAGCATATCAAAAATTCTCTCAGGCAGCAGAAGCATTTGACGTGCTCTACGATCGTACTCCCAATCTGATTCAGCCGAAAAAAAGATGATTTATGACCAGTTCGGCGAACAAAAATTAAAATAGGGCGTCCTTAAAGACAAAAATCTTATTGGAAAATATAAATTCACAACAGAACCTGAAGAAATCTTTTAAAAGTTTTTCGGATCCAAAAATGTATTTGAACATCTCCTTGATGTTGGTAAAGGAAGTGGCCAATCACATCCGATATTTAAGGCACAATACCCTTCAATTAATGAAACTTATAAAGTAGCCAACTTGGTTGTCCCAGTCCACTGCACTCTCACTGAGCTTTACAATGGGTGCACGAAGGAGTTGACTTATGACAAAAAGGTATTAACTAAAGATGGAAAAAATGCATAATTTGTAAAAGAAACAAAATCTATCATTCTAAATCCTGGAGAGTCAAGCAAAATTCCCCTTGTTTTTCCTGAACAAGGAAACTCCGAGCCTGGTTATCAGCAATCAATGCTCATTTTTAATATCATAGAAGTCAACTAAAAGAATTTCAGAAGAGATGGAGATAATTTAATTTACACCGAAAAAATTAGTCTTATGGAGGCTTTGGATGCCAAATCCATCACAGTGGTACTAGTTTACTGAATTTAGAAAGATTTAAGCGGATAGTTAATCAATTTGCATTTTGACTAGATTATCTCACCTCAAACTAGGAGAGTAATCGGAGGCAAAGGAATGCCCATCAAAGGAAGACCAGGTCAATTTGGAGCCCTTATTGTTAAATTCGATATTTAATTTCCTGAAGAGCTAAGTTTTGCTAATAAGTCTCGAATAGTAGAGCTTTTAAAAGGTAGTGAGTGATGTTTATGATTCAAGCTACATTTATGTCAATATTGCAGGAAATTAAATTTGAATTAAATGGACAAATTAACATAAATAAATTTGCTGATCAGTTTAAATGATTCAAATGAGAGACAATCTGGTAAAATTATTGGATAATCTATTGAGTAATTTATGATCCTCATTTTGTTGTAAATAAATTTGTAATAATGCAAAATTATTGGTGGAATATAAATGTCGAACAAAAGTTAAAGCCAGAGTCATAGAAAAAATGCTTATCCTTATTTGAGCGTAGATCAGTTCATCAAGCAATCTCCTTGCCCACAAACTTATCTTTCTTAAGGTTTAGAGTACTTGAACATTCGATTAGATATGAAGCGAACGCCGAGAGATACATTTGTACGCTTATTCAAAGAGAGAAGATCATTTAGTCAGCATCGCAATAATGAATCTCTAAAACAGAGGATAGAAAACAGCTTATAGAGATAATTGAGGAAAATACCTCAAATAAAGAAGAGCCATGGCCTTAATCCTGAAAAAGTGGGGATAATAATTGATCAAATTATGAGCAAAGAAAATGATTTCAATGATTTTAGTGATGATCTTAAGAAAGAAAGGAAAGAAAATTAAACTCAAAAGAAAATAGCAAATGACAACAGCAAATAAGATAAAAATATTTCTAAGTTGACAACCAAAGAATTAGTCACAAATCAATTTGTTCGATCCAAAGGAGTGCTGGAAAGGAAAAATTTATTTTAGCAAATGCTAAAAAGATGTGAAAAATTAAAAGAAATATACAGATATGAAAGTTAACTGCTGAATATAAAATAATTAAATTCCAAAATGAATATCAGATTCTACACTGAACCTCTAAAAATAGATGTAAAAGACATGAACAAAAGATAACAATAAATAAATCGGAGAAAAGATACTTAATAAGTTTACTTTAATAGAAAGGCATACCTGCAGATCAATAAATATAAAATTGCAACCCAACCATCACTGAGGAATAATTAATCAAAAATGCTGTAGATGTGTAAATCCCGTCAAAAGTCAATTCTTTAAAAAGGGTATAATTCTATTGATAAACAAAATATAGATATGCTTGGATAAAATTAATAAATCAAATAAAAATGGATTAAGGCCATGAATAAGTATAGGTTTAAACATCAAACAAGTTAATTAACAGCAATTCATAATAAAATTCGGGAAAAAGATTTAGTGGGGCCGTGGGATTCGACAGAAGTTTATACGTAACTTAAATAACGATGATTATTTATAATATTTTAAGTTATAGGATATTTTCAATCATTTCATTTTTTTAGCATTGGCATCGAGTTCTTTACATATTTTTGATACTCCTTCTCCTTCAAATGCTCCTTGAACCATGCGATTAAGTCCCTGATATTCGAAAATTGCTGATCATGGAAGTAGAGGCCTGAACTCTTCACTTTAATAAGCTCACGGATAGGTTTCTTTTCTTTATACATATATATGAGGATGAAATATTGGGGAAACTCTTCAGATACTCCAAAATAATAGTAGATATGAGTACTGTCCGCCTGCATATCTCGTTTGACGTTGTTTTATATCACTTAGAGAGATGCTATATAAAAGGAAGCTTACTATTTAAAAACTTTTTGTTTGAGGAGACATCCTGCACCAAAATATTCATTGGCTTGATACACTTTTCGATGATTTACTCAAGACTGCTGTAACTTCGGTTTTATTTGTCCTAAATTCGATAGGTGATGTTCATGCTATTCATTCCTTTATGCTCGCATCTCACTTTAATATGCACGATGACGCCCTTGAAAAAATTCCAAGTAATTGTAAGGTATTCAGGACCTTGAGAGCTTGGCCTGATAACAAACTCACCGATTTGTTAAGATTTCATTAATTAAATAGCCGGAATAGCACTTATATTTTTGAATTTTGGATGACTAATTCTTCTGAAGTCTGCTTTAATATTTTTAGACATAGTCTTTTCTTCTCTAACTTAGATAACTGGTCTGTCTTCCTTTCTGAGCTAAAACCTGTCTTTTTCTAAATCAATTAAAGGATGAATTTCCTTAACAATTTAAGGGAAGCATAGCACCATACAATCATGCCTTGAACCTTCATGTCGATCATTGTCTTTATGAGGAAAATCAAGTGCCATCTCTATTTTGAGGAGTTATTGCTCTTATGACGAAGGTTGCTGATTATTATCTCTGTTGGCTTTTTCATCAAAAGGAAATCCAATGATAACTGCCTTAATAGTAGTTCCTTTTTCATACATCTTTTCAAGTTCCTACGAAGTTTTATTCGATTGCAATTTGATATAACCAAAAAGTCCATTTTATGGGATAATCACATTGAGATAATTTTTTTTAATGCTTAGGACTTTGACAGGCATGATCATGTATCTTTTTAATGTTTCTGGAGTTTCTCTCAAAAGTGCAAAGAAGATCTCTTTGTTTTACATTGATTTTTAGGGGTCTCGAGGATTTTTAAATCTACTCATGATTTAACTTTTCACTAATTACTAGTCGAAATATATATTATCCTTAAACTTCCATTAAATGCCTCTAATTCTCTCAGGATTTTTGAAAATCTCCAATAGAAGGATGTTGTCATCAGATAACTTGGCCATTTGCCTTCTAGTTCTCTAAATAACTCTAAAAATACCATTTCCGATAAAGAGGTTGATTTGTAGTTCTCAGAAATCTTTTTGGTGATTGATCCATACCACTCTTCGGGAATTCTAGTCATATCTAAAAGATTGATCTATTCATCTAAGATAATACATGATTTACATTATTTGATGGGGTTTCCTTTCTTGTCTTTCTCAATTTTTTAAAATAAATTTTTGTGGAAAGAAGTTTAAATCTTTAAGAAGGGAGTGCAATTCTTGGCCACTATCTTGCCTTTGACGATTTATTCGACGACTTTTCGATTAAGAATTTATGTATTTTGCTCCTTCAACTTTTACAAAAGAGCAAATGCCTTTTTAGATCCCAAACCAGAGACGAACTGCAACTGATTTTGAATATGGTCGTTTTTATTAAGTTAATTCAAATCCAAACCAACTAAATTCACAACCTCAATAATGACTTTTTAGAGACTGTCTTTTAATTTGTTTTGGTTGACAAAACTTTGATACTGATGCAAGTTTAGAGATAAAATTCCATTTTCTGTTATCTTATCACTCCATAGAGAAATAATCTCAGCCATAGGGTTCTTTTTTAAACGAGCCATTGAAATTGCTTCTAGTATTGCTTCTTATTCAATCAACCCTTGGATAATCTTCTTTTTGGCAACCAAGTGAGGAACTTAGTATTCTCCAAAAGCGCAAAAGATGGAAGGCCTAGTTTTCAGATCAGGATTTCTTAGTTATTTTCTCAAGGTTTGAGCTCTTTTGCAATTGGCTGCAATCAGAATCATGTTTGGATTATACTATTTAATATAGATTTATAGATTTTCGTCTCCCACGAATCGCCTTAGATCTTCATCATTGGAAACATTAATCTGAAAGGTGAATAAAGCTTTTCCAGATTCGTCGACAAACGCAATTCCTAGTTTTGTATCTTCTAACACCATAGCTAAAATTTTGTTTGGTTTTCCAGCTGTCAAACTTGGTGCTTTATTTAATTGCATTCTCAGCTTTTGGCAACAGGCGTTGATAATTTATTGTTCTCCTTATCTTGTGAGATCATCCTTTATTTATTTCATAAATGAGGGAAAGAAATATTATTGAAGCATGCCCTGAATAATCCTTTTTCTAAACAAGTTCCAAATTTAGATTGATTTATGAGAACTGAATTCGTAGTAGTTTTTGGCTAATTACAGGTAAATTGGATCTCTATCTTTGGACTCCCTTTAATTTTTTTATGAAGTGCTGAGTTACCATTAGAATTTCAATTAAATTTTAATAAGATCCTTCTTTTAAGCTTGCAAAGCCAGAATCCATACTTCTCTTTTTAGAGTAGAGACTGGCTTCTCTTTAATCCTTTTAACTGGAAAGTAGATGCTGTAGAGATCAATATCCTGATTGCCTTTGGTAGTGGGGTTTGTCGTGATCACTAGCTTTTTATAATATCTTTCCCTCAAAAAGCGTCGAAGTTCTGGATATGAAAATAACTAATAGCAGAGATATTTAGAAATAGTTTTGAATCTGAATTCAGGAGCCAACAAAGGAAATCTAAGTCGATCGCTCTAAGGATTGGTTGATTTCAAGAATTTTTAAAATTCGTCCTTCGGCTCATTGCTAGGAGTTTTTGGTTTTCTTTATTGGGCCCTTTGCTTCAAATTATAGCATAGATTTTGAGGACTCAAGAAGATTTAACTTTTCTCAAGTTACTCAGAGACTCTTTTTTCAGCGATTTGATTAACAAAGGCAAATTTATTGTGCTTTTTATTGTTCTTCTATTTGCCGTTATCTTTATTGGCGAAATGTCTTTCTTATGCGAACTGTTGGTAATCTTAGAAATATTTAATGTATTTCTGTTAGGTGCATTCACGAATTGAATCTATCAACTCTGAAGGAACTTCTCCAAAGGAAATCATCGAAGGCAGCACTGATTCCAAAAAATTTTGGCATTTTTTCTGTTTCTCTCTAAAAATGTACCATTCTTCATCAAACTGTTGTATTTTCCAAAGGACATCGAGGTTCAAATAATCCCCAAATATCTTTTTTCTGTAGTAGTGAATGTACATGATATCCAAATGCTATCGGTGCAGACATTCAAGAACTCTCCTGATCCTTTATCTACAGTCTCTCTCATCAAAAGATTATAGGTACCCTAAAGCACGAATTTTGTTGAAGATCCACTCTGCCTCAGAGGCTTTATCTTATTTTTAGAGAAGTTATCTGAGGTCAGCTTGCTTTTGTTTGATGTTTTTGGCAATGCTAAATCGAATCAATTTTACCTTCTGGTCAATTTGATATATCTTTCAGGCAAATCGGTTTCCACAAGCTCCCTGTCCCCTTCTTCAATTGTGAGAGCCTTTAAATCTCCAGGATCGAATATATCCATTTGCTGGTGAACAACTTCATGCATCTCTGAAAATTAATCAGATTGCTCCTCCATATGACGAAAGTCTTCTTCATCAGATTGCAATTCATCTTGGACATAACCATCATCCTCAACCATGTCCTCAAGCTCTTCTTGATCATCATCACTCTCTTTTCTGGAATCTTTTTTCTTTTTAAGTCGAGTCAATCCGCGATCTTAGTCAATGAGTTACAAGTCATCCTCATCATAAGATTCCTCTTCCCTCTTTCTTTTCTTCTCTTTTTTCTTCTTTTTATCTCTCTTTTTCTCTTTTTTACTCTTCTTCCCCTTTTCCTCATCATCTGAGCGGTCTGGTATAAATGGTACATCATAGCTCTAAGAAATCTCATCATCATCAGCGACGAAGCTCCTCTCATAGCTATCATCCTATTAGTCTTCCTCCTCGTCTTCTTCAGATTTGTGACCTGCATAAATAATGTCGATACCCTCCTTCTTTTTTTTGATGTTTTCTTATCTTTAGGAATGACTCATTTAATTATAATAAATTGACACAGTGAGTTGCCGTATTTAAATTGGATGGTGTTGCGTGGAGCTCAACGCCTGATCATTTGTTGATTTTAATACGCAATATTCAATTATTTATATTTTAATCCATTTTTTATAGCCACACAATCAAAATCATGTTTAGTTCACATACATTAACATTTCAGCAATACATTAGTCATCAAAATTGTTAGTAGCTCATGCTCAGTCTGTTTTATAAGCATCTGCAAAGATAATTTCATATTTTTCATCCATATTTTAGTGGATATTTACGAGAACAAGCAAGAAAACTGCACAATTGTTTAAACAAAAATATTGAAGTTAAATATAAAGAGAATTTTCTGTATTTTAAGATTCACAAGAAATTACATTCTACAATAAAAGAAAGATTTTGATTGATAAATAATTTCAAAAGAAATTGTTGTTTTTTATTTAGATATAGAAATAAAAATTTATATGATCAGACTGGCTTAAAATTATAAATCTCACAGCTTTTTATCAGAAGCATGTCCTTCGATCGTCAAGAAATCACTTTCTTGCATATTGATAATCTATTTAAGTTTTAATTTCTCGGATAGGTGATCCCTGACATCCTCCTTAAAGCTCAGTTCAATAAGCAGTTTTTAGAGCGATTGGAGCTCTTTATCTTATTTGTTGTTGGTAAAATCCAATATAGGAATTCCATTGGTCAATTGCAACCCAAAGGAATGCACTAAATTATCAACCATGACGATATCCTTGAGGGATCTGTTTGTAATGATTCTTAGATCTTTGATGAAAAATCCACTGACCGTTTCCATGCAATATCGACGATGTATGAGCCCTAGAATAGTCTTTTTCTTTTGATTCAGCCAATTGACTATTGGTGCAGCATAGTCAAATGTTCCAGCAGTGAATATATAAATGTTATAATAGTTGCTCATGATTGCTAAAAATTCCAGACAGTGAGGCCTCAAATTAAACTTAAATTAATCGTTCTTATATGTGAATCTGACATCAGGTTCATCACCATTGAAAAGAGAATGAACCAGAGTCTAGTCCAAATCGAGGATTAGACATTTTTTCTTTGGATCTAAATAGAATTATATGTACCTCCTTCTGGCAATTTGATTTTTTTCTTATTGATGTATTCCTGAGTCGGACCCTTGAGATTTTTTATTGAGTAGAAGAGACCTTTATAGAGGAAAGTCACGAATTTTTGATATTCAAACAGAGAGGGGCTTGTGCCTCTAATTAGATGGAAGGCAGGATGCTTTTGGAAGATTGATTTTTACACATCTACAATTTAATTTTATTTATCCTCTTCCCCCTTATTTTTGGCAGTCTTTGTCGATCTGTTAACGCTTTTCTTATTTAGTGTCGACATTGTGTTGTGGCGCAAGATACTTCTAACTTCCATTTTTTCTTCTAAATATAGAATATTATAATCATTGCAGCGCTGACGCAGAATAAAAAGTGTCGATCAAGTAAAATCGAATATGTTCTTATAATTCACTCTGATGACCTCAAATCGTTTTTATGATTTTCAAATATTTCTTCTATTTTACAAGTTTATAAAATAAAAGTAAAATGGATTCAAATCAAAGCCCCTTTTTGAATGATACATTTTTGTGATATCAGTAATTGTCTTTGGAGGTGACTCCTATCCCTTATTCATTCTATTCAATGGCTCTATAAAGTCTATTTCAGATTTTTTTTTTCAATTTAGCTAAAAGCCGTTTCCTGGCATCTGATGATTTATGGATAAAGTAACTTTAGAGAATTTGGAGTAGCAAAAAGAAAAAACTCCTCAAAGTTATATTCTCAAGACGTGAAGCAAAATAATCCTAATATTTTCTACTTAATAATAGCGGAGAAATTATTGATTTATTATTAACTTCAGTTTATTTGAAAATTATTAATCAGTAATAACATGGACAATTTTACATAGAAGATGCCTTATATTTTGAGGAAAATGAACTTAAAAAAAACAATAATTATTCATAATAATATCTGACTCAAGCCAAGAAAAGCTTTAATTAATGCTGGTGTATCCTTATCACATAATCTAGCATTTATCCCCTGTACAGCATCCTTTGCTTTCTTTCTCTTTTTTAGAAGAATCTCTGGAGGGCCTTTTTGGTAATGGTACGACTTTTGGAGGATTAATCGGAGTATTAATATTTGCCAGCAGTTTCTTTGAGTCATTATTTTATTTCTCCTGTTGTTTCATCTTCCGTTCGCGTTCTGCCAGTTGGCGTTAACTTTATATCCTAATCATATCTGTTTCGTTATTATCGATGTTTATAGAAACTGGAGTTAGATTAGCCACAAATTCTTATATAAGTTTACCCTTATTTTCTCCCTTCGCATCTCTGTTATATTTTTTCACAACTTCTTAGATATCCCTTTTTAATTAGTCTTTATTTTTACTTGTATAATAGTAATTACTCTCAATTTTGGCCCTCAAAGGCTGAGAGTGAACCCTCAAAATTTAAGTATTCTTAATCTCGTTTGCGTAAGTATTGTTCTATTTTATCAGATTTTATTTTTACTAAATAAAATTTTTTAGTTTGTTTAAATAAGGTTAGTTTTTATTGTGCTCGCTGTGCTTTTAAAACTCTTTAATCGTCTACGATTTGAGATTAAATAATACTCGACCTATCTACTCTCCTTTTGGCTCTTAGCTCGGAAATTATCTTTGGAAAATTTATTCGTATTTTTATAAAGCTTGCGCATAGGCTGCAGCGCCTTCATCTTCAGAAATTTGTTACCATGCTGATTTGATATTTGGCACTTTTCCAGTATTAAAGGCTTAGACATAGCTCTAGATAATAGTGGCCATTTGATATCCAGATATGCTTTTACCCTCATATGTTTTAGGACCAGTGTTACTCATGATTTTACCTCGCAAAGTATTGATTCCTGAAATAAAGTCTTTCTTTAAGGCGTAGTCAGGCAATGAATTCATATGGTAAAGCCCCTACTAATCATCAACTGGACGAACCATCGCTAAGCATTCCCGGTTAGTAAAGTAAGTCGATATAGATTTTTTTACTTTTTTACAATTTTAATTAGGTCTGCCTGTTGTATTCACCTCACTTAAGCAATTTTACAGATACTAAGTTGGAGTAATGACCTTTCCTCTTATATCTTATATTTAAAGCATATAATCTCTCAGAATCCATAGCAATTTAGGCATAAATAGGTACAATTGTTGGGTGTTCTCACTCTGATTGCCATTTTAATTCGATACGTGAATATTTTTAGGAAGAGCCGTCACCAATTCAAGTTCATTTAGAGTCCTTTCATCGATGGATCCCAAACTATTATAGATGAAATATGAAGATAGTAGAACCGATAAAGTAAATATTTTGGTATCGTTTTCAACATCCTTAATTAAATTATCAGTTCCCTCCGTATCTGAATCAAAACGGTTGTACCTAGAAAAATAATACAGCTATTAAAGGCTTTATTTTAATACGGTTAGGACCACATCCAAATTCCTTTTGTACCTCCAGAATTAGTTTTATCCACTTAGAACTAATTTATCAATTATCTACGCCTTTGTTCGACAGATGTAGGAGACGATTAAGCAAAGTACTCTTACCAGTGTGCGCCCTCCCTACAAAACTCACAAAACCGATAGGTTTGTCAATCGAAGCAATTATTTCAAGGGCTTCGGGGTCCACTTATATTTTTCCAGTGGGTCTGATTCGAATCAATTGAATTGGTTTACCGTCAGTGGTTCTTGTATGTGAACTTGGATTGATTTATCCGTAGTTTTCCTATGATTCTTCAAAATACTCAGGAAATTGTTGTTTACGTTTGATTGCTGAATAGATCAAAATATACAGTCTTTGTTCATGGATTAATTATAAATAAGATATAAGTGTAAATTTAGACAATATCAGTTCCGAATTCGATATAGTTTGCGCTTTACACCTGAATAGGAGGCCATCAATATTGAAAAGGTCAATGATCAGATATGTGAATGGAGTCATTAGGAAATAGATATATTTGAAGGGACTAAACCTTGAGGTATTCTAACTTTGCAAGTCACCATCACTAACTCTTCAATTTTCCAATTCTCAATAATTTTAATCATCTAATGAATAATTGATTATTGCAGTATAATAGAAAAATATCATGTTTCATCTAAGAGTCATGAAGAGTTTCTTTAGTAAAATATGAGTCCAGACAGGTAAGGGTCTAAGATTTTCATCCACACTCATCAGTTTAAAGATAATATTTACTAAAACTTCCATAAAGTTCTTCTGACCCAAAGACTCCACTTGTTCCGGTGCAAAAAAGATGCGATTCATATAGCTTTTTTCTTGATACAATTTTTCATAAGCAGATAAAGAACAACTCAGAGGAGAATAACCCATCAGCATTTTGAAGATTATTACACCAAGAGAAAATACATCTTGCTGACTATTAAAATTCTATATTCGCTGTGAAGTTTCAGGAGGAGCATAAGGAAAAGTTCTTCCAGGAGAATAAATATATTTGTTAGAATTGACTTGTTTAAATTTCTTTGAGGTTGCTGGGTGATAGGCCTAACCGAAATCTATTAGCTTGATAAGATTATCTTTGACGACAAGGATGTTACTGGGAGATAGATCAAGATGGGCAACATCATATTTTTGTAGAAATCTGATGGCGTTGGAAATATGGATAAGGATATGCATGTTCGAGGAGTGGGTTAAAGTACTCTTTTTCAGAATGAGTTCATCAGCTAGTGTGGGCCCCTGAATATAGTCCATTAGAAGATAGTTTCTATACTCAAAGTTGGTTTGAACAGAATGGTAGTATTTGGGGAGATAACCTGTAACTGCCCCTCTAAGATTGGCTAATATTTCCTTTTCATATCGAATTTGATCAGCAAATTTTCTCCTTATTGTTTCATTTTGAGTCGCTTTAGGAACTTTTACAACCATTATTTTTTCAAATTGAAAAGGCAGTTTCTTATTTTATGGCTCATCTGTTTCTTCTGTGGATTATTACATGCTTTCTTTCTCCTTGCATAAGGAAGATTCAATCACATTCATTGATTTAGTATAAGTAAACTTTAGTTGAAGAGCTACTATTCGAGCTTTCCCGCCCTCACCGATCATTTTTTATTTGGCCCGGTCTGAACCAGTAACAGTTATGGTGTTAAAAATATAGGGATTGTCAGTTTGAGATTCACGAGCTGTGGGTGATGATAAAAATTTGGCAAAAGCCTATTTACCAAAATGTTGATTGATGGGAGTTTATGGTACGAATATTGAAGATTAGTTGTAGAGACAAGCTTATTTTGAATACTATCTCTGTTTATAGTAAATATCTATGATTTTTTTGCAGTTTACAGACCCATCCATTAAATTATTTTTATTATTTTTTGAAGGATATTAATCCAACTATAATCCACAATTTGTTAATGGTAATAACTCTTATATATCCGCAAATCTCATAAACTATCCTCCTGGTCCAAAGAATAGTCCTTTAAGACTATCTGGTAGTTAAGTTTTTAGTAAGGATGAAGGAACTTGATTACTGCAGTAGAGGATAACAATAGCAAAGGTTTTCGCAAATTTAACTGATTCATTGGTAAGTAACTGAAGAAAAAGAATAGTTGAGTCGGGATCTCTAGTTGATGAAAAATGAAGATGTGATTTAATAATGATTTGACCATTGTGGGGGTGCAAAGTGAAAAATACTGATGAATGAGGGATCATAGAATTGATTGACTTTATAGTTTTGCAGATATTTTTTAGAATTTCACTAGACTTTGTTGTGATAAACTGACTACCGTTCGATAACGCCACATAAATTTAATAAGTTTTTTCAACCATATTCAAACTGATATTAACAACAATTTCGAGTAGCTTCGTTAATTTAATTGTGAAGAATAAGCGAAGAGGGGATCTCATTTAATTGTTGCATTGGATTATTGGGTAGTTTCCAAGTTTTTAAAGGGCTAAACCCAACTTTTTTAGGATGCTTTAAGCACGAGCAATGAGGGTTCTTTTTTCAATAGCGACTGATGAATTAATTTGGTGATACTGAACGAGAGGAAACTCTATTATACAGGCCATACTAATTGAATTAATATTATAACCAATTCCTCTCAATATAAGATCAGTTCAAGCCTTTATTTTTCAAAATATAATTTCTTAAAAACAAATTTCCTGGAAAAGTCTCATTAAATCAGAGCATTTTATGGATCGAGATACATTCTCTGAATATTTTCAACAAATATCCACATTTTAAACTTTTTTGTTTTATCAAAATCCAATATTTTAGAACTAAAACGATTTGAATCATTAAAAAAGCCTTTTTTGTCAAAATATAGATAATAAAATTGAAGTCTGCAAAAGTCTTATCATTTTTTTTACTTCAGCAACTTTCAAGAATCTAATTGTTTTGAATTTTGTACTGCATGAAGCAAATGAGTGGCACAAACTTTAAACCATCAACATAAAGTCAAGAAAATATGATTTAAGTTTGGGGAAATCCTTTCTTATGAACTAATTGTTGAAGTTAATTTAATTTAGTCAGTAAATTGATATAAAAAATTAGGAATGAAAACAAATAAGCAAATTATGGATACAGGAATTGTGGTTTAAACAGGCATACAGCGTTTGATAAATAAAAATATAATTATAATATCCCATTTGAAAAAATAAAATAAAATTAAAAACTCGCTTTGTTGAGATATGTCAACGTCGAGTGGTAAAAAACAAATTACCAGAATCTTCCTTTTAAAATATCGTAAAAGATATTATAAACGTTCAAAATATTTGAATTAAATCGTGATGAAAATATGAGCCAATCAGTTATCGATATAAAGCATTAGGATTTCATAAATGTCATAGATCATATATCCATCCCGTCAATTGTCAAAAATGATTTTTAGATTCAATTATTATTGATTGGAAATAAATAACATTGACTTTACTTTTAATTTGCATATTGATATATTTAAAAGCATAGATAGCCATTTAAGGCCTCATAAATATCAAGAAGATCATTTAATCATAATAATTTGCTAATGTTTATCTTTTTTAGTAAAGTATCAATGAATTTCCAATCTTATCCCCTCATAGCCATCAATAGCGATGCCTCATAAAATTACTCAAAGGTTATACCGAAATTATGATGTTGGACCCAGTGATAGTAAAAGGCCATTTTGGAAATAGACAAATCTTTTTATGTTAGTCCATATGTCTTGAATAAACCAGGTATATATTTGATGGGTAATATTTTTGATCCAACTAATTTTTATTTTTGTGTATTGAAGATAACCTGCAGGGTAAATTTAATTTTATGAAGAGTAGACCATTTCTAAACGTTCTCCGCCTGCTCTTTACTAAATATCATAGGAATTACATTATTAGTTCTGCTTGTCTATGAAAATAATCAGGGAAATGCTCCTAAAGCAAAGCCATAATATCCAAATTTGATATTTCCTTTATAAAATAGATCAACTCTCTGAAATCCTAAAACTATAAAACTTTCATTGATTTATACTCCACAATTTTAGCGATATAGGCATCAATCAATTTTTCTTTTACCAACAAAAGTGTATTAAGCGTCATTAATTTCTTTTTAAACTTGATTAAACCCTATTGATCAATGTGGTTATAATACACCCTCATGTTTTCATTGAGAAGAGCAAAATTGAGGAACAACCTCCAGCATCGGTTGTTTTCTAATAGTTTATTCTTATGATAATCATCTGCCTCATTAACTATAATAGTTTGTTAGTTCATATTCTTGTTATTCTATTTCCGGATATACTCGATCTTCTTAAAATTTTACTTGCGACGATAGGAAGAGTTATTCTTTGCTATTTTTGAGCATCTTTCCACGAATTATTATTTCACATGAATTCGGCGTTTTAAGGATTTGTATTATTGCTCATTATGAGTTTAGTAAAGACGAGTATTATCCTTTTGAGATGGAGTCAATCGACGATGACGACTGGCTCCTGTTATATTAGTCAAATAATTTATAGGAGCTCCTGCTTTCTCTTGATCCTTAAGAAAGTATTCTACAAGCATGCACTCTTCTTCTAAACTCACTACTTTTTTATAATTCCTAAAGAAAATTTTACTAACCAAGTCTTCTTTCTGGAGATTAGTTGCTCCAACATGTGCATTATTATTGATACTTCTTGATGTTTTGCACCTCGGTGAAGAAGCAGCAACTGCAAACCTTTAATTGAAGTCATTCTCATCATCTTGTTTCTTCAAAATATGTTCAATTGATTTTTTTACGATCTACTTTTCTGCAGATTCATCTTGCTTAAAAAAATGGCGAGAAGTTTTATGAGCATCGCTGAAGATTTACTGGTAAATATTATTATATCTGTTGTTTAGGAGGATTTTAGGGACGTTCAGCTCTTGGTCAATAGAGTTACCATTTTTGGATAGAGCTGAAACAGGTTTTTCTGCTGATATGGAGGAATTTTTCCTAGAGGTAAGGGGAAAGGTCGTGGGTTGAGTATCGATAAAACTGCTTAATCTGATGTCGCTTTTTTATTCTTTGGTAATTTTATTTTCCATCTTTCCCTAATAAAAGATAATAAAATAAATTCATATTTCAAGTATTTTATTATAACATCTCCATTAATTTAGAGGGTTTATTTGATAGTTGTATTCACACTGATACTTTAATTTTATGATTAATCCATCGACAAAACATGAAACCATTCGCATGATAAAGTCTTGGTTATACTATCAGGCATTCTTATTGGAGCTACTGTGGTTCGTTTATGAATTTTGTTTTGTTTACGAGGTTTGGTTTCTTTGTTCCTCTATAAATGAACTTTCATACTCTTGTTTTTATTTCAAAAAATGTTAGTATTGTTAGTTAATCAGTTGCTGTTATTGTTCTTCCTCCTCAATAGCCGCCTACAAGTATTGCTACCAAAAACATCGACTGTTTTCACTTTCTATCAATTATCCTCTTATTTATGCAAATTTATGTGTGATATTCTTTCTGAATGCATTATAGCGTACCTTTATTAAGGGATAAATACTTTCGTATATCATTTCGAAATTGTTATCGATGAGCTTGTATCTGCTGGTGATTCATTTCCTATAAAATATATATATGGTTGAAGTGGGCTTATAATTAGCCTCAAATAGTCATTTGAATCATTATTACTTTATGAAAAAAGATTGCTTTATTTACCATTTAATTAACCAATGATTAAATCGAGCAAACCCAAAGCCAACCTTAAATAAAAACTAACGTTCTTTTCGGCAACCATTATAGGAACTACTTTTATACTCAGAAATATTCTTAAAATGCGAACATATTCTAAATCATATCGGCAACTACTAAAATCCATCATCAAAAGTGATGTTCGTATCACTTAACTATCATATCTACAACTCCCTAACCGACGCAATTATGTTGTTCTATAAGCTGTTTTTCCAGATTTTCCTTACAATTTTTTTAAAAATATAGAAGATCCCACGAAATTTAGGTCCAATGTCGGCAAATTTTATGAGGAATTGATATTTGAAAATAATTTTTAGGGCACTCTCATATACCATGGGAAGCAACATCAAGTATATTTTTAGATGCTCAAACCATCAGTTGGATTTTAAATTTCGTAAGCATCTAGGGCTTTATAAAAGAGAGGTCTCAAATTTCATAAGCATCAAACCATTGCAGTATCCGGATAGTTGTCCTATTCCAACAAAATGAAAAAACTAATAATGAAAACACATCTACTGGGATTGGACAGTGTTTAACTTTGTAAATTTTGGGAATTACGTATCTTGGCAACAATTTTTTCAACTTTCTATTTTTCAATTCTTTTGGGAGTGGCAACCTCAATATACCATAACCGAGTAGTGATTTCTGACGAAACAATTGAAAAAATTAAAAGATATGGCAATTTATAGCACACCTCCTTACTTATATGATGTATATAGTTTTGAATAATTATTAATTAAACATTCTATGAGCATTAATAGTATAGTCTTGGTCATAGCAATAGCATCTTTACTATGCATCAGTACAAATCAGTGCCATTATTCCTGTAAAACTTGTATTGATTAATTGTATACTGGTTGTGCAACATGTTCTAATTCGCCTTCGCCTTACAAGATAAATTCAAATAGCTCAACTGGGGTATGTATAAACATTATGAGTTCAAATGCAAACATCTTTGGTATTTTCTTTCTCATTATTGTGACAGTAACATGCGCTCTCTTTCCAAGCTAATAAATCTATTATTTTGCTCTTTTGTTTCAAACCATAAGTCTATTGTACATTCTATAAGTTCCTTGGATCTTTAGTCTCGAATATATTCTCTCTGGACTCAATTACCTAATGATTTTTACCAGAATATAATTCTCGTATAAGCAAAATGATGGTCAATTAACCAAAGAAAGTATTTTTAAATCTGTCACACTTTTTAAAACAGCTAATTTAGTTATTAATCTGTAAATAATTGGAATTATCAACATTATACTTTTTCTGCTGATGGTACTAATTCCATGCTTCAAGGCCATTCGGAAAAGAGTGACTGCAGAAAGGGTTTTATGCCTACCAGATCTAATTTTGGATAAAGTTCTGTTAGGGGTAAGAACCTTCTTTTTGATGCTCATCCAGTAGACAGTTTTGATAATATATTTCAGTCTTAGCAACGGAATTAATCAACCTGTAGATTACATTATCGCAATAATATATTTTGGTGTCTTGACATTTTTCGTGGTAAATCAGTGGATCAATCCTTTTCTTTACTTCAGAGGAAAGTTTGCTCAACTAAATATCCTTATCTCTAAAATAATAATCCCTATTTTTATGGTGCTTGCTCCAAAAAATCAATTTACAATATTTATCTTTATACTTTTCTTCCTCTTTCTGGACATCATTATTACTAACAAAAATCGTCTAAAAAATGGTATAAATAGGCTACTTTTATATAAAATTATTGGTATCCTTGCTGTGATCGGACTATTAATCAATTATATTGTGGATTTAGCAGTCAATAGTTCATAAACTTCTAATATAATTGGATATTTGACCCTTGCAATGCTTTGCCTTTTTATAAACGCTTACATTTTATAAATATTTCTGGAAGGAAAGGAGTTATTTGAATCGACAAAAAGCAAGAGCATTGATATGGAAGGAAGCAAAGTACTTTAGGATAATAAGGATATTACAATGATATCGATGGATAACAAGCAGATAAATGCTTAACAATCAGACTTTAATTCCAATGTTTTGAATTTCGATAAAATGGGACCCGAAATTGATAAATATAAAAAAGAATAATTTGTAGATATAAAATACATTCCTCGTAGACAAAGGATGAGATAGTAAAAATTGGATCTTAAAAAATAATAACTTGAATTTAAATCGGCTGTTAGTTCAGAGATAAAGGAATCAGATAAAGAAAAACCAATAATACGTATGGATGATTCGACCTTGATAAGAATAAAATAAAAACAAAATTTCAATGATAGTAACTTGTCGGAAAAGCCATCGTCTAAATAATAAAACAATTCTCCTCCTCTTCCATTTCAAGGCTTAATTTAAAAAATAAAGAGAAGAAAAATTAAAGAGACGACTCTCTAATGATAAATTTTTAAATAATAAAGGAATTAAATAGTTATTGTAAGCCCAATACTTGTTGTTGAGATAAGTGTGATAATTAAATTTAAGCTATTTCTCTACTGTTATAAATTAATTACAAATTTAATGCCTTAAAGATAAATTATGATATATGTTGTATAATATTTTACGAAAGGCTCATTCTCGTTCTCTGATATTCACACAAAGCTATCGAAAGAGTGATCTAAATAAGTTTGACCCCAGTAAAGACTATTACCGTATACTTCAGGTCAGTTAGTCAGCAACAGATGCAGAAATCAAAAAATCGTATTATCGCCTTGCCAAAGCTTATCATCCAGACTCTCACCCAGGCAAATAAAATTAGTTTAAGGATCTATCCGATGCTTATTCTATCCTTTCGCATCCATAAACGAGGTAAAATTATAATTTAGCAAAAATTAGCAGAAAGATAAATCCCAACTACTAAAAGAAGTATGATCGTCGTAATCGCAATTATTACAATGAATGGAATACATAGAATAATAGATCAGACTTTGATAGCAACACTTCTAATGATTTTACAAACAAATAAACGAACATCTCAGAGCAACTAAAAAGAATGATGAAGAGACTCATTCTTTTTGGATTCGGCCTACTAATTTATTTTGCCATTATTCGCTCGTCAAGCAAATAAAAGACCGAATATTGATTCAAATGATATAAACGCAAATAAATAGTCTTAAAATCATTCTAGGTGTAACTGAAATGATAATAACATTTTAAACTATTACTATTCTTGATAAATTGATATATATTCTGTGGCAAAATAGAGCATAATTAGTTAATCTCCAATTTTTAACAAATAAATATAAAAGCTATCACTTAGAGTTCAATAGCTCTGCTAGATAGGACGATATTCTTTGACAAATAAAATTGAGATCTTTTAGATTTTATATTTTTTTCCATTATTTCATTGATAGCTTTTCCATTATGCTCTGCCACATATTTTCAATATGAGACAATCTATATTTTATAAAAGAAGCTATTTGGTCGATTTGACCCTCTTTCGATGGATTTGGAGATACTCCCAAAGCCTACCGGATCAATATCTATAGGTTGCTTGAATGACTCGAATTGCTAGGAATAAAATTAGGCAAAACCTCCTCCTTATGTTTAATTTTCATGGTTTTCTTCATCTAATCACTCTCAATGCATTTTTGCTTATACGAAGCAGCGGCTTCCGTGAGAGTTGTATTATCAATCTTCAATTCCTCACATCTTCTGGCAAAGGCATCTTTTAATTTCTGCATTTCTCTTAATTATCTTTAGAGATCTCTCTGCGCCAAATTAACTTTTTTAATTTCAATGCTCTCCTTGGCTTCGTATTATCTTAGCTTTTTGAGTAGATATTAATTTTAGTTTTAGATAGATAATATCTTGGTCTTTTCGTCGTTGTACTACTTTGTTTTTTACTTGATCTTCGCGTTCATTATTGATAATTTTTCATGGAGTTACTTGTTTGCAGTTGTTTTTCTTTTTAGATTTTACTCGCAACTGGTTCGCCTATCTTTTTCATCCTCCAACTATTTATAAATTTGGTTGATTCTATCTTCGAATTATTTGGTCTACTACTGCAGCTTTTGGTTTATAGTTTTAGTCTCACTATTCTTTTTATTCATATTATCGAGTTAACTTTCTAGATTTTATACTTTCCTCTTCAAATCGTAGTTTTCCTTTTGGAGTAAAGCGATTAATTGCGATGCTTTTTATATGGCCTCTTACATGATATAGTTTTCGCTTGATTTTCTTGTTCTCATCGGTTATTATATAAATTATAACCTAAACATCATTATCACATGTCTTTTGAATTTGCATCTAAAATACAAACACTTACAAACAAGCTGCAAACCATCAATCAAACCTCTCCAAAATAATCCATCATCGAAGATTTAAGACAGCAACTTATAACTTTAAAGGGGAATATGACTAAATAGCTAAGCATGGCTGAAAAAAGAATAAGCAAAATGGAAGATAAATTTCAAAGGAGAGCATCATCAGCCCGTAGATAATAACAATCAATTGCATTAGTTTGGAATTAGAGATAATAGAGAGTCACTGAAGTGATTGGTGGATGGGTATAGGAGTATGAGAGCAAAGCTCAGCAAACTCTCAGCGATCTAGAGCGAGAGGAGCAGCTTATTCGTATGAGGTTATAAGAATAACAAGATTCTATTCATAAGTAGGCAAATTTAATGGAAAGTAGGATAGCTGATCAATTGCGTACTCTTTAAAGAGAAATTAGTAAATACAATACGATGACACAGGAGCATTTTTCCGTATTAGCTAAATAACTTACAAGTTCAAAGCAATATTTGCTTCAATTTAATGGATAGAATAAACAAGTAAGGGATTAAAAAGTGAGATAAATTGAAAAAAGGTTAAAAGATCTGCGCTAAAATATGAAAGCGAAATGTGAAGAGAATATAAATCAAATTAAAGCAAGGACATCGAAAGCAAAACATGTTTTTGAACTTCTGATGGAATTATAATGATATTTTTAACTCTTAAGCTTACTTATTTTAAATTATTATCATAGATTCACTTTATTATTCATGATATTTTATGAGCATCAATATATTTGACTGTCATTGGCGATTTTCGACTCCAGTTTGTTGTTTTCCTTGAAACTTTATTGCGAAAACTGCATTTATATGCTTCCATTCTGTTTGGGTTCAATTAATCCTTTCGAAATAAGAACATTTTTAAAGTTTTGTATTTCAGTCACAATATTTAAAGCGAAGTCAACATGATCATGTTTATATTAATTTTTCAGTTCTTAATCTAAGACGGCATCATTATTTTTCATCTCTTTATATAAATTTAAGCCTTCTCTCTCAGAGGATTCTTTATTTCTAGCAAAATGCTTTAATTTTTTAATTTTTTTCTGTTTTGATAATTTGGTTGTAATTGTTTGAGTGACTTAAGTTTTGATTGAATCAATTTGTCTTTGAATAATGTTATAATACTCAGTGATTTAGTTTGAATATTCACTTAAGTCTTGTTACTTATTACTCTTTAAATATTGTCTTAGGATAAAGAATTGGCATCTTAAATGTTTTTTGTAACTTTCTTGGCAATCCGTATCATTGCATATGAATTCTTCATATTTGCATTTTGGATTCATGCAAACATGCTCGATTAAATGTCCATTATCACATTGATATAAATGATCAGATTACTAATTGCCATTTTGGTGGATACCTTATTCCATATTGAATATTATTGAAATGAAATATATATTGATTAGATTAATCCTCGATCATTTTCTCTTTTATAAAATGTATATGAAAAATTCAATTATAAAAATACAATCGTAAATTAAGAATGAATAAGAAACATAACATTTTGATTTTTCGATATGTCATTACTATGTAAAAATGAATGTTTGATTTTATGTAAACCAAAATTATTGATGAGTTTATTTGTAAATATAAAATGGGAAATAATCAGCATAAAGAAGGCCAAAAAGAAATATTTTCTGATCGAGCAATAAATACAAATATGAACAAGTCATTAGCAGAGGTTAAATAAGAATAAGATCTCCCAAAATAACTGAATAAAAATGAAAAGAAAAAAATTCATTAAATGTGTGAAATGATGCATAGGAAATAGAAATCAACAAATATCGATTTAGTAGAGCATATTTACCATTTGACAGAAGATAGGAAAAATATCAAAATAGGAGATGAAGGAGCTAAATATATATCCCAACAAAAATGGAATTTATTTAAATTAGACTTGAGTATTTAAAAACACAATCAGATAGTTAACAGATCTCACACATTGGAGCTAACTACCTTAGGAAAGCGCAATGGAAACAATTAACGGTCCTTTCTCTCTGTAATGTGTTAAAGAATTAGGGAAGAATAATATAGGTAATTAAGGAATGTTGCATTTAACTCGATCAAACTGGGCAAACATCCGATAATTTTATATAAGTAATCGTTTATTAATCAAGGCAATAATTAAATCACAGCTGATGGAGCGAAATCGCTAAGTCTAGCCAACTGGACAGAACTTAGAAAGCTGGATATGGGTTGAACACCTATTATTGAGGCAATAATCATTTGGGAAGTGAAGGAATTAAGTTCATTAGTTAAACTAAATGGACAAATATCCTTGAATTAAATTTAAGTTTTGTTCTGATAAAATAGAGAATAATTATATGAGTAGTCGTGGAGTTAAATATTTAATTCAGAAATTGGACTAAACTTAAAGTTTTAGACTTAAGTACCTATTTTTTAAGAAAGGTAGTAATAGAATTAGTTCACAAGGAGTCATTGATTTAATTAATTCAAATTGGCCTGAATTAAGCATTCTTCTTTTGGGTATTTGTCAATTGATATCAGTCTATAATAACTTAAATCGAGAAGCAATGCTTTACTTGATTTTAGGAGATTGGAAGCATCTAAATTTACTTAGATTGGGTATGATCTTTGTAGTTATTTAGATCATAACAAATAAAAACAAGATGAAAACAAATCCTTCATTCAGACTTCGCTCTAATCACGCTTCGGAAAAAATTGTATATTCCTATGAATAATTTGTATAATACTTCCTTTATTTATAATAAGTAGTTAATAAAATTCAAAAAAATTATGTCTTATATTGCGGATTATAAGAAGATATATATTGCCAAAAAATAATAGGCTAGAATTGATATATCAATCATAAGCAGTTATACAGAATCATAAGTTATCTATGCTCCCAATGATTGATTAATTATAATAATTTAATGGAATAAGACCCAGTCCTCGCAACTTTATATAAACTTCGAAAGCAAAATGAAGAGATGACAGCTCAAAAGGAAAGAATCAATACTCTCAAGACTATCAAGAGGATTAGTAAAACGAACGAATTCAAAGATGTAATCTAAAATTACAAAGAAATTGAAACAGAAATTGAAAAACTTTAAGAAGACGAATAAGCCTTGCTGGCCAATCTCAAAAAATGTGTATAAGAATGATAATATTGTTTTGATTTTTACTTATAAATGATAAGGCTAAGCAAACCAATCGGCTTCCTTCTTGGCATAGGCTTAGGATTATATACGCGAGATAACTTTGTTTATCCCTACCCACTGAGAGTCTAAGATTTGGAAAACGATTATACAACTCTGAACAAAAATATCAGCGAAAGAATTTCAAAACTAGAAGACACCATTAGTAAAATGAACAATGATCTCGAAGTAGCAGAAGGGGTTTACGTGACCATGAAGTATAAGATGTATTCATAAACTGAGTAACCTTCTGCAAATTTACCTTCGGCAGAATTAGTTGAATAAAAAAAGTAAAATAAGCAGTCAAATGATAAAAAATGAAGAATCACTAAATTCCTTTAATCATATAAAATATAAAATTTTACTTGGACAGGATTCGAAAGAAGGCACTATTTATTTATTTTTTTGGTTAAAAAAACGACATTGGCAGGATTCGAACCTGCGCGGGAAAACCCAATAGATTTCAAGTCTATCGCCTTAACCACTCGGCCACAATGTCTTCTACGCTATCTTGTTTGAATAGTACTTTAAACTCATAATTATATCAATCCATCTGCAAATATTGTTAAAAGGATATTTTTATCATATCAAAGTAACTATTCATAAGTATATCAAATGGTTATTTAGACTGAATCTTGGTCAATGAAAGATTATGGATTTCCGTAGATGGCCCATTTCTTCCATTTTTATATTTAAAGTTAGCGTTTGTTATTCTATAGACGTAGTTCATTGAATATCTCTTGAAGCCGTAATATTTATTTTAACTTTTGATTTTATTCTTTTTTTTCAATCTACAACTGTAAATAAATGTCTTAATATGATATTAATTACTTCTAATTTTTGGCGATTTTATCTTACTTCGATGTGCTTTTTATCTTTAGTTTACTCTCTTTACTAAATCAAGAAGGAGAGTGTCATTTACAACATAATGACATTGCGGACACTCAACAAGAGTGTGATCTGTTGTGCCACAAATACAGCATTTATATTTTTATTTGCATTCAATTGCCTTATCTTTGGCAATTTGGTAATGCTCAATAGGCCAATCATAGGGAAACTCGATACTTTCAAGCTCATGAAGTATATCGTGCATAGCTTGATGAGAAAGAGTGAGCACATGACCAGATGTTACAGTTCGAATGCAAAGCCAAGGATATAGACTATTAGTGCCGACCAGTGCCTATTAAATTCCGAAATTAATACCCTATTTCTATGTTTCATATCCCCCCACCAATTTGCCATTCTATAAGGAAAAGCCGATCCAATATGAGCCTTTTATAACGAGAAAAGATGTTAATTGTTGCCGATGAGGAAACTAAATAGCCTATTCTATACATTTGAACTGATTTGAATCCCTGGAGGAAAGTGAGTCATCGTTAGTTTATGAAGAACATATTTTTCGAAAAAAATCGGTAGTCCACCATTAGAAAACAGTGATTGTCCGATTAATTTTATTTTCAGTTAAGGAGAAGTTTACAAATCAATTGGCTGTTCATTCATGTATCTCCAGTTGGCTTAAATTAGGTAATTTATGATCTAAAGTCTGTATGCATATTTTGGTACCTAAACTATCTCGGAATTTCTTCATATTGCTTGAGTCTTTAGGATAAAAAGCGAATATCATTTCTATAGATAGAAATACAAATACAAAAGTCTTAAAAATCGTGTCTTTTTCCTTCTAAAAATGATGTACATCTGCTAGACAATCAGAGAAATTCCAATAGTGGCCAAAATAATTAATATCGTAACATAAGACTAAATATTACGATCTATACATCTTAAATATAATTTTTGCCGATTATATCACCAAAAGCAATGGTCGAAATGAGAGCAAAAGTGAAGTAGATTGCATAAACATATCGATTTAAATTTTAAAACATATATATGGGGGTATAAGCTAGCAATTGTCCTAACTATATCGTTGTTTACCTTGATAGTAATTATCGGGATTTAGAGCATAAGGACCAAATATTTAATTATTTAGTAGATACATTTCCAGTGCATAAAAAATACAGCCAGTAACGTGCCCAAAAACAATGATCCAATAGACAATTTTTAGGATGATATAAATTTTATAAACCCAGTAATTGCTTTTTACCATATCGAAAAGCATCTCTTTTAGGTATACGACGTCATAAAGACGTATCACTATTGATAGTCCAACATAACTGGCAATTATTTCATCTGGCAGACAAAATGAAATAGTGACCGATATCCATATAATGAGATCGATAATCCATCTAATTCCAAATATTTTCTTAGTCATGATGGGAGTTGATATGGTATCAGCAAATAGGATGGCAAGTAAGATAACAGTAAGTGCGATGGGTGGTCTTGCAACAAACTAAAAGAAGCAGGCCTTAAGAATAATAAAGAAGAAGATTACGTTAACAACGAGAAAAGAGAGGATACACCAAATACCTTGATAGACGCTCCAGAGTCTCGCCTTGCTATACACCAGTCGAATCATTATCAAAGTCAATAATTGAAATATTTGTCTAATAAATTATTACCATCACAATATTTACGGAATAAATCTGTGAGTTTCATATTTTAAGAAAATCTGAAAAACAATGAGAAATATAGAAATATAAAAGTAATTGCATTTTCACTTATTTAACAAACGCCATTCTTTACTTTTGATTTCTATTACCCTCATTATCGAGATATAGTTTTACTTTATCTTTTCATCTCCGAAGATAGCTTCCATACAGTATCTTTTAAGCAGATGACGATTATTAAATAATGACAAGGCCAGTTTTTATTGATTTTATGGAATACTCATTTATTAGTGAGCTATGATGTTTTATTTAGATTATTATCTCGGATATATTGCATTTTGCTGCTATTTCTTTTAATTTTAAAGCTTAATCTCACTTGTCAGGACAGGAGTTTAGGAATGTAAAATTTTGTTTGTGTCGATATCTTCTGATATTGGCAATCCATTTCTATTTTATGTTTATTTGCTATCCTTGCTTTTTAAACGATTTTTTCTTGGCACTGGTATGCTTCTAGTCAACTTCGTTGAAACAATTCCTGTGCATCGAAGACATTTGCAGCTTCCTCCGCATGCATAGCAAATCCAATAATCAGGATTATAATTAGCCTCATCAAAATTCTAAATAAGAAGATGATAGTACGCTCTTAAATTGCGACTTGAGGCAGGATCGACAGTAAACTGTCTTGCATCTGGGCTTTGAACATTTACAATACTATACTGATAATTCAAGACAAAGATGGCATGATTTAGGGAGTTGTGGAAATTACATACTCATTAATATCAGATTAATAATACACAAATGTTAATTCTATAAGATTTGTATAAGATTTGACTCATATATTGTCACATAAATAAAACTATAAGTTCACCATATATAAATTAAGATATTGAGGTCATGGTTAAATGACGCCTTTCTTAATTTTGTTAATAATGCGAATGACCAATAAACATATGAGTACTCCGAAAGATATAAAAGACAATTTTTAATTGTTTTATGCCATCCTCTTGTTCGTAATTATCATATTATATTTATGATTGCCAGCAAAATCAAAAGAAATCTAATTTTACCAAAGATACACCCTTAAATTCCTGAAATTAGACAATCTAAAGAATATACTCCAGTAATGAGTACGCAGCGATGCAATATTTTAAAAATAAATAAATTAATTAATTCGAGAGAGAAGGATAAAAGATTGGATGATATTAAAATCAAATAATTGAGCTCATTGTGTCTGCTGAAAGCCTCATACATTCAAAATGAAAAAAGGAAGATTTACCAAGCCACCAGATCGTCAAGATGTCGCACAATGCACAATCAATCCTACTTGATGATAATGTAAAAAATAAAATCAGACTTTCGATACTATTTTATGGATAAATGAGTTTACTCGTATGAGTGATATTATCTAAACTAACCATAAATAAATAATGACTAAATTTACAAAAGTAGTCTAATAGTTTTCACTTATTATAGATATTTTTAAATTATTTAAAAGGGTATGCTCGCTAATAGGGTGTATAAAT
>Ga0302188_10000596_pt1 | contig 30568 bp, 13 predicted proteins | sample II_Bog_E2_1_FD_198783 | JGI IMG/M metagenome (GOLD analysis project Ga0302188, IMG submission 198783) | Peat permafrost microbial communities from Stordalen Mire near Abisko, Sweden - II_Bog_E2_1 | ecosystem: Environmental > Terrestrial > Soil > Wetlands > Peat | place: Sweden: Abisko...
TCAGCCGATTGGAAACGGTTCCAAGAAGCAAACCCCTAAACTCCAAAGATTCTCTATTTTACTGACAGAGATAGAATGACTCCCTTCTACAAAGCACTGACTGCTAACTTTAGAAACACAATAGCTTTTGCTCATATTTTCAAAAACAGCACTTTAGCTCAAGAGTTAGGAGTCACAGATTTTCCAACTTTGCTTTTAAATGGTAAATAATAGGTTTAGCTCACTCCTAATCTTTTGGAATAAATTGAAATTTTAAAGGTGCATGAGGGACTGGAAACAGTTATTACTATTTAACAATTTGCTCAAGATAGTTCAAACTAACTCACAGTTGATAATTTAAATTAAAAGGTCTATGAGAATCCAAGACATATCTTAATACATGTTCCAGCGGCTGATGGAAAGGTTCACCCTGAGTGGAAAAAAGCTCAACAAAGTTTTAGGCAAATGTTCGATTATTTCGAGACATCAACTTTAGCTACTGAATTGGGTGTTAAGCATCTCCCAGCAATCGTTTATTTCCCAAAATCATTAGTAAAAAAATAAAATAAAAAAACTATCTTCCACCCTTCCGATAATTTCCGAACAATCTACGATGAAATCTCAAGTTTGATTGACGATTTTACTGTTCCACTGGTAAATGATATAGAGATGCAAAAACTAACAACTCATGCTTTAGAGGAAGACAGCTTCATTGCAGTTCTTTTCCATAAAGATGAAATTTCTCTTTCTTACAGAGTTTTATCAAATGATGAAAGATTTAAAGAAGAAATTACTTTCTTCAGAATGAAAAATCCAGAGCCCTCCGTTTTGTAGAGATTTAAAATTAAAAAACTACCAACTCTGTTAGTGATGAATAAAGATTATACTAATGCCACTATAACGGATAAGGATCCCGAAAAGGAAAGTTAAGGAAAAACAGCCATCAGTCTCAGAATTGCTGAATTTACTGGTAAATATAACTATGATGAACTTGGAAAGTATTTCATGATGTTTATATAAAAGAAAGAGGAGCAGGAATCATCATCCTTAAGTGAACTTAAATAAATTAACTCAAAGAAAAAATTTGAAAAATTTTGCCTTAGTGAAGGCTGTTATCTTCTTTTATTAGATGAACGCCCCGAGAACCATGAGCTAAATTATGAATATGTGAACAATCTTAAGCAGGCCAGTGCTGGGATCAACGAAAATGTTGGCTTTATTGATGCCAAATGTCATTCATAAATTCTCCAAAAACTTTAGATCTATGCTTAAGAACTTCCAGCTTTGGTTTATATCGACTCAAGATTTGAAAAATACGCCAGACTTGTTGGTACAATTGAAGATAAATCAATTCTAGCTTTTGTCGGAAAAGTTAAGTCTAATAAGGCAACTTGGAGAGGATATGATAATTTGGTAGTGATCAATAAAGATTGCGCAAAATAGCATGTTAGGTTGAAGTAATTGGAGGAGGGCGGATTTTAGATGAGCGAATAATAAGCCAAAATTCTAGAATAAATAAAGCTTGAGGAGGAAAATAAAAAGAAGGAAGCATCGGCTGGAGATAGTGAAGGAAAGAAAAAAAGAAGAAAAAGAAGACCAAAGGAGGAAGACTCAGATCTTTGATTTAGAAATTTAAATCATATGCTATCATATTGATTATATTTTTAAAAATTAGAATTTGAATGTCGGCAGAAAAGAGTTAGGCACCTCAAACGAATGATAACGATTGCGAAATTGAAGAGAGGGAAAATGAAGAAAAATTGGCCAAGGAATGCTAGGCCAATTGTGATTCATCAAACAACAATAATGTGCACTCTTAAAATGTGCATGCTTTAAGTGAAAGCGACATAAGTCATCAAATTGATAAATAAATGAACGAAGATAAACAAAATGAGGATGATGATTTACAATGATTTCCATCTTTATTACAACTTTTAAACAATCATTGATCGAGTATTTTCAATTATGATTTCTTTAAACAATTAAATATCTAATTTTCTAAAGACAAGTTGGGAATTTTATCAATTCATCAAAATATGCAAACTGTCGTAATTAATTAATTATTTAATAGTATTATAATTGACAAGCATTTAATTGATGGGAAAAAAGGTAAAGATTGTGGGATAGGACCCTATTCTTTCAAAGAATTTCAAATTTTAAAAGCGTAGTAAGGCCAGACTGATCTAAAAGCAGAAGAGTGAAGAAGAAAAAGCTAAGGATCTAAAGAAAAAGAAAGAAATGTTGGAAGTTGAAAGCAAGGTAGATCGATAAATATAACAACTTACCACCAACATTGCCTTGCTAGAGAAAAATAATCGTATTTCGAGGATGAAATAACAGTTATTCAATCAGAATAACAACTCTCAAGAGCAATCACAAAAAATATCATCTAAAGTCATCCAAATAATTTTGCCCAGCAAAAAGATTGACTTTAGTGCATACAACTTTCATTTTAATTTAGTTGCCAAACCCGAAGAACTTATAAGATAAAAAAAGACAACTCGTAAGCAACAGATAGAAGAACAAACCAGACTATAGATAAAAGATATGTTCTCTATTGGAAATAACTAAATTAAAGACTAAATGTCTAACTAAGAAGAGATACACATTGAAGCCGGAACTTAAATTTATAATTTGGCTCCTGACAGCAAGAAATAAGTTGAACTATCTATTAATGGGCAAATCTTAAATGCTTCCATCAACTTCAACGCCAACAAATAAATTTTATGCAAAGATAGTCTATTAAATGATGAATCTCTGTGCACAGCTTAATCTATAGTCAAAGAGTATTTTGATTATGTTTTTATCGAAAATAGTGAAGAAGCTAAGATTTAAAGTTTTAGAACTATAGTTGTCAATCATGCGATTGAACATTTGGAAAATTGTCTCAAAGATGAAAAAGGCCGAGGGTTTACAAACTGCAAATTTTTGATTCTCACTCCATTCCTTGGTGATGCAAAAGCTATTCTGGAGTTAATTTAATCTCACTTTTAAGGTTATGAAATCGTCAATAAATAAAAACTATAAACAATCTAAGATTAAAATGATTACTTTAGAATTGGCATAAAAATAGCAAGAAAAAAACAGCTATTGACTTATTTCAGTAACTTTGACCACAGTGAAATTATTATATCTTCGCCTGTCGGATTGAAGAGCATCATTGGTTCCTAAGGCGATGCTAAGAGAGAGCTTTCCTTTATATCTTCAGTCGAAATATTGTATATAGACAGAGCCAGTGTTTTACTTATGCAAAATTGGTCGCATCTTACGGAAATATTGAAAAATATAAATTTTATGCCCAAATATGAAAGCTTAAAAAATTCAATTGATACCATTAGAGATAGTTTTATCTAACTCAAAGGTCGAATCTTTAGGCAGTCAATAGTCTTTTCAGAGTATAACTTCCCTGAATTAAATGCTCTGAAAATTCATCACTTTCATAATGTCCAGGGCATAGCCACTTCTAAGGCTTTCTACAAAAAACCTCTGAGTAAATGCAGCATTGATAAGAATTTCTTTAAAATTGAAATAAAGCAGCCCAAAAATGATCTTTAAATGAGATTCTAATACTTCAAGAGAAAATTTTGGGATGATCTCCACAATAAGGATACAATGACAAAAGTTGTGTTATTTACAAATTCCTACTTTGAGTATGTAAAGCTCAAGTCTTTCCTTGAAAATGTCAATGCTTCTGTAAAAATATTATTACTTAGGCTCAGTATATTTGTGAGCACACTTCCTTGAATAAAGTCCAGAGTAAACTAGCTAGATTTAATAATGGACAGCACAGAATTCTTCTCATAACAGAAAGAGCTCACTATTTCGATATTTGCCAAGTCAAAAATTTTCATCATATCTACTTTTATAGCCTCCCCCGTAATGCTTTTATTTTCAACGAACTCGTATAAAGTATTGAATTGAGTAATTTTATGATTATTTAGATAAAGAAGGCAGCAATAGCATTATTAGCATCTATACTAAATTTGATATTCTCATTTTGGAAAGAATTGTAGGAACAATAAAGGCGTCAGAAATGGTTAAAGAATACTGCAACAATGTTAGTTTTGTTATTTGATTCAAATCTAAATTATAATTACAATAATATTAAACTATGGGAGCCTGCATTGGAACTCAGGTATATTCAATCAGATATAGGATGTAAGAGCAGTGAATATCAAACTGGCTAATCATATATTTTCATCAATCGATACTAAAAACACTGGCAAACTTGATCAAGATAATTTATCCGCATACTTCAAAGAGTACAGTGATTCATCAGTGAAAATTATTTTAAAGGAGATGGACTTCAATCATGATGGAATAATAACGCGTAGTGAGTGGATTGGATATTGGGAGTATGTAAGATTGGCAGGTTATGATGAAAAATCTATAAAAAAATCAGTATTATTGTGTTTATTTAGCTCACCCAAATGCAGGAAGGAGTGGTGTTCCTTAATTTTACGCGAGCCAGTTCCTATCAAAGTGGAGTGCCAAGATAAACTTTGATCAACGGAATTGTAAAGGGGTTAAAGGAAGATTCATTTCTCCCAATCCAATTCTAGTCCTGACAGATTTATTTATGGCTTTCTTATATTTAAAACATCCATAATTTCTTGATTAAATTAATAATTAATATTTTTTGAATAAATGCCATTATTTATACTATTTATTATCGTCATTTATTTTTCGAGTAATTTTGCTATTTAGACTAATTTATTTATGGCTATATCGTTGTTGCTCGAAGAGAATACTATGTATTAAACCTTGTTCGGCTGATTTTAATTAATTTTACTTTAATTTTTCTTAATTATCCATGAACATATCTAGGTTGGATTCAGCACAATACTTTTATTTTTGTCATTTTGTCACAAAAAAAGATTCAACTCAGCTCACCTCTCAAGTAATTAGTCTTGATCTGTGAAAAATCGTTAATTATTGCGAGAAATCAAAACAAAAATATTGAGCTCAGCCTGTCAATATTGTTTAATTTGGTTAAAAAAATGCAAACATTTACAGAGAAAAGTGAGTTGCTCTTATTGCAAAGAAGACAGCTCATAAAAATGTTTATTTTAGTGGTATGTGAGTCATATTGCAAAAAGGTTTCCAACCTAAATATGCGAAAATCGATTGTACATTAAGTAAAAGTAACTATTTCTCTTGTCTCTAAACTTTGAACCCACTAAAGCTCTCATATTTCATCTTATTGATGAAAATTTTAGGCAAAAATATATTAAGCTACAATATAAAAGAAATAAAATCTTTTGTATAAGTCCTACATTATGAATGAAAAACTATTAAAAACATAGAAAGTCACGAGATTTTAAATTCAAACATAAATTCTGCAATTTTAATTTCTTTTTAGCCTTTCCAATACTTTTTAACGCCAAATTGCCCATGAAAGGTTGTTGTCCTATTTTGGCAATTGGAGAAATAAACAATTTTATAGAAACTAATAGTCTTCTGGTATGATATGATCCTTATTGAAATAAAATATTTTGTTGCAAATCAGTAATGGAAATCAAAAGAGATGTAGAATATTTATTATAATTATATTCATTTCAACAATCAGGTTTTTCAAAGTTTATGGAAACTTGCTCAAGACTCATCTCCTTCATTCGTCTGGACGATCTCTCCAGTTCAGATGCTCCGCTCATAGACCCTCTATCACCCTTTCTTGCCCCGATCGAAGTGCCTATTTAGACTTTATAGGCTATGGAGTTCTTCATTCTCTAACAGGAGAGCCTTCCAGTCCTGACTGAGTACAACTCAGCAAAGAAGGCCAAAAGGATTAGAAAGTATCACCGTAAACTTAGAAAGGGTTCTCGATATACAGAGTAGGATTCTAGTCGTATTGTTGCTGAGCTTCTATGAAAATAATTCCGAACACTACAATTTTCTACTGATATTTCATATTCTATTTTTATGAACTGAACTATTTCATAGGTCTCTACTGAACCATATAACTATGCACTTAACCACGAAACTTGGAGCTGAGTTTATTCAAATATATTTGAGTATAACTTTAAAATATAGTTTTTTTTTCTCTACATTTGCTTCATTTTACAGATAGAATGCCATTTCCAGAGTATTAAAGCTCACCTGCTCTTTGTAATTAAAAAAACGGAAGAAATAAGAAAGTTGTTGCTTAAAAATAGACGTTAGAAATTAATACGTAAGAAAAAATCACTTGCCAAAAGTCAAAAAATTCATAATGGTCATCGTCCAAAAGTAATACAGATCATAAATATCTGAAGCGCAAAGCCAAACTGTTTGTTTATTTGAAATTCCTCAAAAATTTAAATTCCAGAAAGACTAAAACAAATTTGGCCAAGGTCTGCACCATAATCTTACTTAACTCTAGCCTCCTTTTGTAAAATATCATATTTTTGTAAAATTGAATTCCAACAATCATAAAATAATACTGCAACAATATCATCGAGCTAATTAATATTATTATTATTGATATAGAGCTCATGAAACCAAGCAGCCAATCCAAGTCCGAAAAATCAAGTAATCAACTCACTGATGAGTTTATCTATTCCATCCTCGGGCAGGAGGATCTCTATCGCAAGCAGAAAAATAAAGTCAACTTAACCAGACTTATTGAACTCTATCGTAAACTTGTCGAATTTTACTCGGAGAGAAACGATAAAATCAGTATCTACTTCATGGATAAAATCTCACAACTTTCATCAGAAATACCATTGTTACAAGAGCCAGAGGAAAAGCTGACGATGAGTATGGCAAGGTAAGTGATTGAGGAAGATAATCCTGTAGACTCTCGATTCAAAAACATAATAACAACTCCAGCAACTAAATATGATCCATAGCAGAAGAAAAAAGAAAGGTCAAAAAATGCACAAATAGCAATAGAAGTGAGCAAAATAAAAAAAAGGACGAATGCACGAACAATTCTGAAAAGTTATTATGAGGAGTGCCTTGAGAATAATAACTTGGTGAATGCGGATCTGCAGCAACAAAGGAAGCAGTTATAATAGAAATTAATGGCAATACGTATTTAATACTTAATATAGATAAGAAAAGTATGGAGGCAGGAAATAAAAAGATAGTTATATGAAATATTGGTGATATGTATAGTCGTATTAAAATATTCCACTGCTGTATTGCATAGTTGCTGATTTAAATACATCAATCCTAATTAATGATGTCAGTTTCCCAAGGAGTGCATTCTTCCACCTATTTTTTTGTTTTCTATGGATTTAAAGGCAAACTGTCTCGCATATCGTGTTCTTGCTCTTATAAATCGATTGAATTATCAAAAGTTATCTTTTTTATTTTTCTCCGTCTAAAAATGTTTGAAATATGATCTTTTGAACATTTGCATCTAAATTACTATTAGTTTACTTTTTACTGGTTTCATGTTTAAAAAATATATTTTTATCCGGAAATAAGGTAGTCTTAAAGCAATTCAAATTAGGCTGAAATAAGTCTTTTTTATTGTATCGATTCATATGCTATTAAATTTGTTTTTCCATCTTAAATTTAGGAAAAGGCTGACTATCTTCTTCTTCCTCACAACTCTTGCGGCTACGATTTCTTAATAATAACTCGTCTTTTTTTCTAATTTTGAGTGAAAATTGCCTCAGTTACATATGTTTGCTATTCATTATTTTAAAATTATCAACATCCAATGTAATTTTTTATCAGAAGATCCCATCTCTATTGTTTGGAGCTATCTAAACTATTTTTATTCCGATTCAAGTATATATGACTCGGGGAGAAAATAGTTCAATCTTCCTGGGGTAAAAATTACATCAGGCAATACTTATCTCTTTGTTTCGCGCTTTTGCATGGTTATTTTTGTAGCTAACCTATCTGTAATATTAAGGATATCATTCTTCTTTTCGGATAGAATCGGCATATGTGATTATTTAACGAGCATGCAATGCTTTTACTTCTATCTTTTGACGCAAGAATCATAAAATGATAATTTGAAGTTATTTATTGTTCTGGTGTGACTCTTGGGTAATTTTATAAAAATAATGCTCTTATTGTTACTCATAGCTAGAGGTTGATTATCTGAGTGGTCTAAAGAGCCTTAACCTTTATGATTACGAATAAGTCTGTTGTGAATGCAATCTTCAAGAGATTTACGGTTTGATTATGGACTGATAGTTTTATATTTATTCATAATGATTTCAATATCTCGTACAAAATTTTCGAAATCAAGTCAAAGTAACTAATTTGCTAGTAATTAACATAGATATGCATTAAACTAGCAAATACTATTAATTTATTGTTAATTACATCTTAAAGATCAATAAAGGCTCTCAAAAACCGTGAACTGATATCTTGGAGTAAATTTATTTAAATTAATAATCACTGTTTACTTTATCACCATTTGTAATTTTACAACTGATCAGTTTTATGAAATATATAAACATTCGAGATGAAAAAAGGAAGAAAGTAGAATAAAAAGGAATTCAAAAAACTAAAGTCGATGATTGAGTGCGAAGAGGAACTCAATCATATTAACCATCAATAAATTATAGAGGCGACTCAGAATCGCTAACAGAACGTTAAAAAAAATTTGAGATTAGTCATCCTAAAAAATATTTAAAATTTTTATGCGAAAGTCTATCATCGGCAAAACATAAATATCTAGTCTAAAAATTAGGCGTTGAATAAGCTAGAGAAGTGATTTACATTTTTTAACTCAAGTATAATTATTACCGCTTACAATATTAAGTATCACATAAATTTTCCATAGGCAACGTGGTTCTCCTTGGTGGAGGGGCAGATTTCATATTCTTTCAAGCTTTTTTTAATTATAGTCGTCCGACTTTCAGGTATCCCTTTGTATCCGATTAATGGTCTTTTTCCTTTCAGCATATCCTTCAAGGAATTTTTCTTTTTCATCCGCTATTATTCTTCATAATAAGAATTAGAAGTGCTAGCAATCGGCTTGCCTGCTGATGAATGATAGCTCACCTTTGTTTATGAAGTTTTTGGTTTTTACACTTTTGAACTGTTCGAACAGTTACGATAACCATAATTGCCATTTATTTCAGGCTTATCAACTCTTTGAGCTGTATTGGGTCTTTAAATTTTACGTAAGTTATCTCCATTCTCCAAATTTATTTGAATCACAGGTTCTTTTTGATATACCTTCTTGATATGTTCATAAATTAATTGACGATAGTCCTTTAAGCCCAACTTAGTATTGTCGCTGATGGGAGGTTTAATTGCCTTTTTACTCTCATATTCCTATTTAGGATTGCTGAAGTTAGCTAGATAACTGCTTTTTAAAATATCACCAACAGAAGGTCTTTTTTTAGGATTTATTTGCAACATCTTTAAAACAAGATCGATTGCTTATTGTGGAGTCCCGGCTTTAAACCATTCATTTAAGGGTTTTTGACGAGTTTGGCTGACTTGGTCGATCATTGTTTCGGCATTCTAAGCCGTCAAAGAATCAATTTCTTGTTTTGAAGGTTTTCCTGTAAAACTAAGAATTTTTTAAAGCTGATTAAGAGTAGAAGTTCCTGGGAAGAGAGGCTTTCCAATAAGAATTTCTCCTAATATACACCCCATGCTCCAAACGTCAGCTGATTTTCCATAAGTATGAGAGCCCAATAAAACTTCAGGTGCCCTGTACCATCTGGTAGCGACTTCCTCAGTGAGAATCATTTCCTGATTAAATTTATCCGCAATCAAAGAGCGGGCAAGTCCAAAATCACAAATTTTCATTGTGCAATCACTATTGAGAAGTAAATTTGAAGGTTTCAAATCTCGATGAATGATTTCAGCTGAATGTAGAAATTTCATTCCCTTGGCAAGTTGGTAAAATATGAACCTGTTGTGAGCATCTTTAAGAATCTTTTGTCTACGTTTAATATTTTATACCCTATTGCATTGTGAAGATCGGCTTCCATATACTCAAACACCAGGTAGAGGTCTTTATCGTTTTATGCCCTTATCACCTGGTGAAGTTTGACGATGTTTGGGTGATTAATTTACTGTAGAAGCGTAATTTATCGAAAAGTACGCTGGGCATCGGTGGAATGTTGGAAAGCATCAAAAATCTTTTTGAGTGCGAGAGTGTCACCTGATTTCTTATCAGTCACTTTCCAAACGTGTCCGTAAGCGCCGCTTCCAACCTTTTTCAAAAGATTATAGCGTCTGAGGACATGAGCTTAAACTTCTTCAGTCATTGTTCTTTATATTTTCGAAAATGAGATAATTATTATTGATTACTATTTCAAAAATGATTTATTTTGATTTATATTTCATCCATCCCACCACAACTATCAATCATTTTATTTGCCACATTTTGCATCTTCTCTTATTTTTTTAAATATTCATCAGAGAGATATTAACTTTAATTTACGGTTTGAGTTATTGAATTTTCAAAGTCACTTCATAAATTAAGGAGAGTACAAACATATGAGATTGTTGAAGGTGCTATATTTAAATAATTTTATTTTTCTCAGTTTGTATTAATTCACTTTATTTAATCAAGCATTCGATGGAGGGAGAAGTCAAAAATTAAAACCTGAAAAAAACTCGTAAACCTCGGAAAAAAGTCAAACCAGATGAAATATCTCCTGAAAATTAGTTAAAAAAATAACCAATCAATGATCATTCATCATAATCGGCATCAGAAAATGAAGATAAATCAGATGGATGGTCATCCGAAATCATTGAGCCAGCTATCAAATCCATGACATTTCGTCCCAAAAGGGGAACTCGCATGAAATAACTTATGAAGGGAAAGTATAGAAATGATCAATTCTGGGAAAAATACTAGGGATATTTTGGAGGAAATTTGAATAAATCTGAAGATTCAGAGGATGAAGAAGACTATCAAGCGAGTAGCTCAGGAAGAGACGAATTTGACAGCGATTTTGATTTAACAGACTCTTATGTTGGCAAAAGAGGCAGGAAGAAAGGGACTAAAGTCAAAAGGAGGAAAAGACAAATCACCAAAGCTTCAGAAGGAAAGTCAGAAGAAGAAAAACCAGCAAAAGGACGCAGAGGAAGAAAGAAAAAGAATCCATAGAAAGTAAAACCAGTATAACATTCTATTCATGAATAGATAAAATGCTAGATATAACCGCAAATAGACTTAAGCAAATATATGGTGGACTCCATCCAACCAGAAATAAAGTTAGACCCTTGATCAATAACTCATCCATAATTCCCACTCCGATAATAACTGATTAAATAAAAATAATTAATCACTATGATTTGGCTTAGTTTATTACGAGGTTAAAAGAAACCAATGTGCTGAAATACTAAACAAAGTAAATTATTTTCAATATTAATTCTATACCGTCAGACAATATAGCAAAGAATAAATAATAACAGAACTAAACAGCATCAGCATTTCGTATTTTCTATAATATTTTTATTTTGATTATTTTTATAAAGCATATGCTGACTTAAATATCTACAGAGAAAATACGTTCATAATTTAACTATTCAAATGGGTGAATACAGCTAAAGTTACATATCCTAATTATAATCATAACTACCACTATAAACGTCAGAGTCGGAGTCATAAGATTCAGCATCAAGACCATCAAATCAGTCTACAGGATAAAGGGTTAAATTTTCTTACAATGTTAAAGATTGCCCAGATAAATACTTCAGATAGCTCTCTCAAGGAAAAAAGAGAATTGATAAATAAGAGCAGTAGGAGGAGAAAACAGCAAGTTTGATTACATATTTGTGCACATGTAGCACTACACCACAAAAGAAAAAAATTGAGTCAAAAATAAAACAAGTATACAGTAAATTCTTTCTGAATAAAGAAAATATTAAAAAAACTTTATAACAAAGAAAATTACTTTATATTCCAGAAGAATTAAGAAACAAAATGAGAAGATTGAGATCAAAATCTGATGAACAAAAATACTACGAGGAGAACATACAGAGTAAGATGGCATTAGCAAAATTAATTTAGAATGAACTCAAAAAAATAAATAATGGGAAGAAAATGCATTAGGTAGATAAAGATCACACTCTAAATCAATTTACAAATGTTCTAAATTTAAACATATAAGAAATCCAAAGAAGAAACAAAAATAGATGGTTAAATAGTTAGAAAAAGGATTTCTTAGAAGAAAAGAAAAGAAAACGCGAAGATTTAGAATGCAAAATATTATAGCTTTAAAATACATTAATTTACTCAGAGTTTAATGATTAGAATAATTCAATATCTAGCAAATACAGAACAAGAGTTAAACAATCTATAACTTAACAGTTATAACCATATAAAAATTAAAATATTATCGAATTGAAAAGATTAAGAGAATTAAAAGTTAAAGAATTGGAAGATAAGTAGGCTTAACTAACATTAAAATTAAAGCTAAAAATTTAATAATTTTAAACAAGTTCTATCTTAAAAGACTTAAATGAAAGAAAAAAAAATCTTTAAGAAAAAAAAAATTAAAGAAGAGAATAATGGTAAAAAAAATGGAAAGAAATATATGAAAATTTAAACAATTTTTATAAAAACAAATCAAGGAAATTATCAGAATCATAAGAATCATAAAAGAAAGCTATTTCTTAAAAATAATAATCAATTAAAAAAAAGTGTGGATAAAATTTGGAAATAGCACTAAAAACAATTCGTTCGCAGCACTAAGCCAAAAAGGCTGTTTTATATTAATAGAAACAGCAAAAAGAAAAGAAAATTACATATTAAAGAAAAAGCATAATTCAACATAGATAGATTATTCGTGAAATCAAATAATAGATTTACAACAATTAGAGATAAATATACCAATTACAAAAACAACTTCACAACGAAAAGGAAATATTCAAAGCTCAATAAGATAGTGAAGTTAGATAGTAATTAAGAAAAAGTGAAATTTTGTATAATTCAATTAAGAAATCAGAATAACTGGTAGAAAAATTAAAAAAGAAAATGAATTATTCGTAGTATCTTCTTCAAATTTAACAATAATTACAATAAGTATAAGACAAAATTTTCAAAGCTTAATTTTAATACTAAAATAATATAATTAGATAAAAAACAAAATTTCTTACAATCATGAAATAAGAGATGGCTAAATTTTAAGAATACTATCGAAAATCTGGGAATTAACTTTATTCAAAGAAAAAGGAGTCTGAATAATAAAAATAAAAAAAGAAACTTACTTTATAAAATTAATAAAAATCTTAAAAGAAGGCACTCGAAAAATAATAGGAAAAATATTGGCAAGATAGATTAAGTCTTACAATAGAAATTTATAAATAAACAGGTAACATCTATTAAAAAAATAAAATTCCTCTTAGCCAATGCTAAATACAATATTTCTAAGAAGTTTAGTCTTTAAAGAAACAAAAAAATAATGTAAATTAAGATTATAAATAAAAAATCTCATAGTGTAAAAGAATAATAATTGATAAGATTTAAAATGAATATCAAAGTCAAATATAAAAATATTAAAATGAACTAAAATAATTCAAAAAGCGTGAAGATTAATTATAAATATCCTTTCGATAACAATAATAACAAAAATAAAAGTAATAGGAAAAGTAAACTTTTAAGGTGAGAGAAATGCGCAATGAAATATATAAATATTTAAGTGAATGGTTTTATAGTAATAATTTCTAAAGAATAAAGCTTCTGTATGAATAATAATTAAAAATATTAAAGTAAAGTATTGAATCAACACAAAAATTGATCAATACTAAAGAGGAAAGAGAGTAATTATAAACAGAGTTGAAATCAACCAACAAAATATTTAATTAACGCAATAATAAACTGTAAGAAAATATTGGACTATTAAAGAAGATGAAACTATTAGAAATAAAATTGAAAAAACAACAACAAGATTTGTCAAGAAAGGCAGAAGAAATAGATCAAGACAAATAGAAAAGAAAGAAAGAATTAATAAAAAAAATGCTATATTTTAACAAAAGATTATCATCAAATTGATTTTTAAAGTTAAGATTTATTATTTAAATGCCCAAAATATTTTAAAATATAGTTTAAGTGCATTGTAAAAAATAATTAGAGTTCTTTTGTATTTATCATATTCCTTAATTAAATCCATCTGATTCGCTCAATTTATTATTAGATCTTAGGAGCACAATGGACGAGTCATCAGCTCCCAAACGAGAATCTTCTTTTCCTTTATTCTCCAAAAATTTTGCTGTACCAATTCTAACAATGCAGACCCATCCTCAGGACGTTGTGGAATACGCCCAAACCATGAGAAAATAAATGGAAGATTTCATCGAGGCCTTCCGAAAGAGAATTGACATCGAAATGAATTACTCAAAAGGCTTAGCCCAAGTCAGTAAGCTTTTGGATAAGTATATAAAGCCTGGCACCGAATTAGCTCTATCCTTTATCTGTTCTGCTTTTAAAGTTGAGCATGAGCAACGAGGTCGTCAAGCTCTTGACCTCGCCTAATCATTAAAAACATAAATCTAGATTCCATGCACATAAATGCTAAAGAATTACACGGCCACTCTAAAGAAAATGTAGAAAGACATAAAGAAATTTTATAAATAGGCCGATAACATGTAAAATAATCACTCCAGCGCATTATAAAGCTACCAAGGCATTAATCGAGAGATGTAGGAAATGATCATCACAAAAAATATTATGAAGTACACTTCTGGAATCCCACAAGAAAAGAAACTCAAATTGATAGCCAAAACTATGGAAAGTATCAAGGAGAATAAGTAATATGAAAAGCTATACCTGCAGTCCGTAAAGGGTTTTAATCAATTTGCAGAAAGTTACAATAAGTAGTAATGTTATCATGCAGAGAAATAACAAATCAGCTGAACCAAGCCGAAACTTTGATACGAGAACAGGTTATAACTCAAGGAGACTGCTTACGAAAACTCATAGTAGCTGAGGTTAGCATGTTTAAAAACATTTAGTATGATATTTTGAACATCAGCAAACAGATGGAACATTTAGATACTCAAAAGGATGTCTAAACTTTTGTTGATGAACATAAGAGCAATTGCTCAAATAAAATCATAGCGGATGAAATTGAAAAAGAAGATGATCCCAAGAGGGCAAGTTTCAGGTCTATTGATATTCCTGATAGTAGTATTCTTGAACAAAAAAGATTACTTGGAAAGTCTTTGCTGAGTCAGTCATTGTTTTATGTTGAAGAGGACTATTTTAGCTGGATTCTTTCCAATAAAGTAAGCAAATATGTATGCAGAAAAATAGTGGACTTCGAGAGGCCATATAAAGAATGTGGAAACAACTTAAAGGAGATCAACCAAAGAATAATAATACAATCACAAACGCTCTTTAAGTCAAAGAATAAAAAATTGAGCAGATTTCTGTTGAAACAGTGCCTTAATAAAAAAGTGAAAATATTTCTTAATAATTATAGAAAAAATAAGCAATAGTTGATATTAAATAAGAAAGGATTTCAGAGATTATTCCTATTGATAAAGAAGCATAAACAGATAAACAATTGAAGGATACAATAGCCACTTTAAAGATAATGCAACCTCCAAATTTCATACCAGTGGCTGATAAAATTTAGAAGACTCCATCTCAATAAGACATTTACAATAAGTTCAAGTAAATCACAAATGTCATTGCTCTTTTATGGGACAACTCCGAATTAAATAACGAAGTAGTATGCAATGCAGTTCGTATCCTATAAACCAATCTTTCCGAACACCATATATATCGACTCATTGCACTGATCTTTGTTGAACAGTATCGAATTCAGCAACATGTCGTTTTGAATGATATCAATAATGCGCAAATATGCGGTCAAGTTATGAAGGTTATCCTTGTGGAGAGTCTTAAGAAAAATGATATTTTTATCATTAGGGGAGTTCTTGGATTAGTATTCACTTTTTATTGGAATTAAGACAAAAGTAAAAAACTTCTCTATCAAATACCTTAAGTTTATCAATGCTAAGTTTGGAAAAAAACTGATTTTTGGCAGGCCTCGATATTCGAGACCACATACTAATAAATGGCAATTTTCACAACACAAATGGGATAGAGCCAGGCAGAGACAATCCTTCGCTAAAAAAACATCATATTTAGTCAACTCGCTTCCTACTGCCATTACATGGTAATGCTAGGTATTCAATTTTATATTTTAGGGATAACAGCAAAGAGTGTGAGGATGATAGTGGGCCGATATTGCCGACTGTACGAGATGACCGAATAACAAAACAAGGATCTCTCCAGGATGATCACGAATACGAACAAGCAATACAAGTAAGCCTTCTTGCCAAATATTCAAAAGTCGAATGAAAAAGAGTGATATGTTATCTACGAGTGATTCATATTTTAATTGGTTGTTTAATATTCAGCCATTATTTGGATATTATCTCAAATGGGATGGGTCTTGTCGAAGTTCGCTTGAGCACGGAGATTGACTCGGTTAGCTAGACTCCAGAGAGCGTCAGCTTACACTGAGTTGTGGGCCACTTGATGAATCTTGCTCGCAAAACGCTGATTGTTGAACAGAGAGATGTCAGTGAACTTGTGCTTCTGGAGGAAGTAGTGGTAAGCTGAATTTCCGCTTGTCACAGTGTTAGGCAGAACGGGAATTGCGTCCACGTATTCTGTAAGAAGGTTTTCGAGGTTGGCTCCCGGCATTTGATATGATGTTAATTTAATATTATCAAGGTAGGACAATTTAATTCTTTAATTTTTCGCATTATTTTATGATATTTTAATAAAATGAAGAAGTGACTAGTTTTGTGTTTATTTTTAATATTATTGACTAAATTTTTGCTGATTTGTTCATGAAAAAATATTTTAAAAATGGTGTTATTTAAGAATCACATCAATTATCTTAAAGTTGAGGATTATACAAATAATGAATAAAAATAGAAAAGCAAGAAATTATTCAAAAATAATTAGGATCATGATGGAGATCAATCCACTGAAGTATTCAGTATTTCTGCAAAGCGTCATTCTTATTTGATGGTGTTTCTATTTTTTATTTAAATTAATTTTTTTCCCAACAATTTTAATAACCTTAAAATAATAGGATTTGAATTGATTGTTACTCGAAACTGCCCTTTTTTTTGTTGGAGCTGGAGTGATTCATAAACAATGTTTTCCCTGTCATTTAAGATATAATGAGATATTGATCGGAAATGAATATATATTAATGTTCTAATGCTTCTAGAATAGTTTTGCTCTTTTGTCCAACGATAAACACCTGGATAATCATTGTTTAAACATCATCCGGTTTCATGTCTAAATTCTCTAAGATCTATCTCAAAAATAAGAAGGAGTCTCATATCTCCATTCCACTTAAGTACAGTTTCTTACGCTCAATCTTCATGGACCATCTGTCTGTTAAAAGTGTAAAGATTTTGTCATATAGGCAGCTGAAAAATGGAAAATTCACTACTCATCGGCCAAGATCATTGCTAGAACTGCCAAGAAGTCCCAACTTTATGAGATCATCCAGCAGGAGAGTTATAAACCCAAACCTACAAAACAATCTGGATGGAAAGATATTAGTGAGGAAGTAATAGTCAAAAAAGAACCAACTAGTGATAAATAATCAGAAAATGAACAAGAGGGAGATAGTTTTACCAACTCCCAGAATTACTTTGCCCATAGAATTCCAATATGCAGCACTGTTGGATGGACCTTCCTCTAAGGCAAAAATTGAAGGCATCATTGATTCTTATTTGTTATATTTGATCAAAAATCTTCTCAGTGTTAATTCTATTTTAATGTTGTGAGATATTTCCCAAAATTTAAATTAGGTATAATAAATGCCACTAATTTATCAGAAACAATAAAAAAAATGAATAAGACTATGCCTAAGATATTTGATATAAAACAAAATATCTAACCTCGGTTTTAATTTTTATGATTTAATTCCTTTCGAACAAGATGATATAACTCTATAATTATTACAATTACATACCATGGAATAAACATACAAAGTATTCACCAATTTAATAACAATCAAACCAGAGGAAGCACTCATCCATCGTCCACAATGTTTAAACTAGCCTGAACTGTATTTATAAGTACACTTTCATCCAATTAGAAATTTATCCTTGCCCTAGCCTCAGGCAAGGGTTTCGAAAATCAATCAGAAATTTTAGCAAAATTTATTACTTATATGACTGATCATAGGTTCTGCAAATTATCTCCAGAATACTTTAATCATCGGCAGAATATTCAACTATTAGCATGCTCCGAAAATAAAATTTATACATTCGATTCGGCGGAACACCGAGCATATTGCATTTATGGTAAAGCAGTGAGCTTGCTTCGAAGAAAAGGCAAAGACACGGATGGAGAGAGGAGTATAATAAGTTCAGAACTTTAAAACGCTATTTTTCAGTTGTATCAGCAGGGCTCATATCCTCTTTCTAAGAATTAATCGCATTAAATCGATGATATCCTTTTGCATTTTAGTGTTCCCGATCAGGATTTTGATCCAATTTTTCTATCTAACGAAATATATTCTCCCTTTGTGCCACAACCTTATGCTCTTGTTCTCGTTCTAGCAGTTCCATCTCCAAAACCCGATCAACTGCAAACTTTCCTCAAGTAAACCTTATTGCATGTCTATTTTTAGCAAGCCAATTTACTAAGCAAAGTCATGTATCGATAAACATTTTATAAAAATTCAGTGCTAAGAGGCATTTATTTTATTGAATAAGGAGAGGTAATATCCACAGGAGGAAGAATTGTTGCAAGAGGATGGGTAACAAACGGAAAATGCAGAAGTTCAGGGTATGGATGGAAATTCAAACCTTTACCTTTTTTCAAATCAATAGCTAAGAATTAGCATATCTGGAAACAGTTTACAAATGATCTTATTCTCAACCAAGAATATCCTTTTAAGATAGGATACATTTTGGGCCTTGAAGAAGAACCAGTACTCCAAGAAAGAACAAGCAAACGAGGATTTGTCAAACTACCGAGGATTGGAAATATTAGCATAGATTATGGGAAGCTTACAGCAATTGAGAAGGTTCGACATTATGATGATAGAATGAGTGATATCTGCGAATACAAGCAAAGGCTTCTTACCAGAAAGATAGGAAGTTCAGCTCACCCATTCGATAATATTATGGGTATGGGCAGTATGGGCAGTTATGAATAAAAATAGCACCAAAGATTAATGTTTCGACATCAATCGACGTCGAAGCAAATGATGAACAAATCATTAAATTCTTCAACTTAAAATATCCTCATTATGAGTGTCCTTAAGAAACTTGAAGGCTTGACTGAGCAAGGCGTGCCAATCGAGGAAAGAATTGAAAGAAGAGATAAAATTAGGATCAGTCCAGCTTTGTTATACTAAAAATCAAGAGTGATGAAGAAAAAGAGATACAATCAATGATTTATTTTCCATAATAATTAGTTCTTTAAATTTAATACAAAATAATGGGTTCATGCTGTTCTTCTAAAATTGAGGACATACAGAGGCGATACGATAATATCGAAGTTAAAGGATATTTTATATCAAAAATTCAACTTAATTACGTAGAGTCACGGAGAGCGGAAGTTGAAAGAGAGCTTCATGAACATGTTTTAAAAATCGAAAAAAATCACATTGAGGACATTTTTCGCAAATAAAACAATGTATAGAGTCATTTTGAACTTCAACTCGAAGGATTGAGAACGCAACCGTAATTAGTTCAAGAATCATAGATCAGGCATAACATGAAGATCGAAGAGATTATCGGACTTGATGGAGTGAAGAAAAAGTTCCTTGAATTGAAAAACATAGTGAAAGACAACATCTAAAAAATAGAACAGTAGATGATGAAAAATGTCAAAATGCAATTGGATGTGCTGGAGGAATCAATTTAGAAAAAAATGCAGCCTGCCGTCTTTACGAGTAAACTAACACAATTATAAATGGAGTAACTGATTATGGGTTTCAAGGAGAGAAAAATATAATAAACTAAAAAAGCAGAAAGATAAATTGAAGAATAGATTCGAAAGAGGATAAATTTTGATCACTATACTAAACGATTTATTGGAGTGGTTCCAGAAGAATAGTTACTGGCATTATCCGAAGTGCCGAACATTAAGGAAGAGGATATATTTCTGATAAGAATAGAATAGAATCCAATGGAAAGAGGTTGCTGCTGGTGTCTTTCTGATATTTTTTGAACTATCATACTTTATTTATCGTATTTAGATATTTTTCTCTTTCTTTATCTCTTTAGAGCAAAAAGGCAGTTTTATGATACCTCATACTTTTATCTCCATCGCTACATTTTTCAATTATAAATGATCATTGATGAATGCTAAAAAGAATTAAGCGAATGAAATAATTTGTTTGCGCTTTTACAGAAATAAATTCAATACCCTTCGGTATTTGAAGGGATGTTGAGGAATTGATTTGTTAAGTTCATTTTCTTGCAGTCAAGTCAATAAGTTCATAATAATCGCTAGATAGCTTGCCTAAAAATTTCTTAAATTCACCCAAAATGTTATGTTTAAACTTAAAAATCAGACTATTGAAATAGATTCTCGATTTTCCTGATTTGTCAAGGTTAAACATTTACCACAAAATCACACTAAAGATTTGTACTAATTTATGTCAATGAAATTGAGTTGTATCATCATAAATCTTATCAGTGCTAAATGTAAATGTATTCCTTATGAGTAAAAAATTAAAGAATCATTCCTATTCTTACTCTTCTTATGGACGATGATGCATATTCTTTTTTGCTTATTGCTGATTTGACGATGATGATTCTATATCTAACTAAACTCAATTTTACGTCGCCGAGAATCAATTATCGTAGTCTTTTGCGGTATTTTAGATTTGTCTATTTTCGTTGAAGCCTTTATCGTGAATTTGTTTTCAACTTTCTTTAAAGGATCGGCGACTTTATTCTTTTCCTGAAATTCTTTTGCGAGGCGAAATGCTGTTGCCCTTGCTATTTTTTTCAAATTATCTATTCTGTTATTTTTACAGCCCAACATACTAGTATATGATGTGGCCGAGCCAATGTCAATTTCTTTGTTCCGATAGATTAAGTCAAATCCTCCTATTACTTCTTAATCTCCTTTTAATCTAGATTAAAACTTTAGTACATTCCCTATATATTGATGATGGTCATTACATCATCAATGACGCCCACCTTCAGCTATAAATCTTCCTTGGTGTTTGCTGTCATTGATGGCCCCCCGTTGACTTATAAAAGCCAAGCCTTCCCCTCACTATCAAAGATAAAATCAAATCCATAGAGTTAGAAAGAATTTGGACTATTCGTGACTAGTTTTTGAACAGCTAGCAATGATTTGATAATGCATCTCTGAATATCATGAAACGCATTGTTTGTAAGCTCAACTCCCAGTTTGCTAAGCATAAATTTCTTTAACTCTTATAAAAACCATTTCCCACCGATTCTTTTCACATAGTTAGGAGCATTGATATTAATAGCAACGTTTGTGAGGTGCTTATCTGAATATACAAACATTTACAGAGATTGTCTGTGTCTGAGTTATCGTATCTTTCATGGGCGAATCGGGCAAACCCAGCTCGATACAAGTAAATTGTCAAAGGATTGTAAGAAGCGCAAAGGGCATATATCCTCATATCAAATTTGCGACCTCCAAATAGTAATGGATTGAGAAGATATCGCTGACAGACATATGGTTCAGGTGGATTATCTCTACTAAACGATTTCCAGCGAGAAATATCTCCAATTTTATTAAAGATAAATATGCCTTTCCCTTGACACTTTGACGTCTAAATTAAGGATATACAGTACAGGTTTCATGATCCATAAAGATTTATTATCGTTTTGAGTCCTTTTATACTATTCGTAAAAGATTACATATTCACTCGGAAGTTGATAAGTGGGTGGAAGGAAGTCGTACTCATCGGATTCCTTGTTATTTTGCTTATCGAGCGAACGTTTGTATTTTTTAAGATTTTTATTGAGCATATCTTTACGACATAGTTCATACCAACCTCGAAAGTGATTAATTTTCATGTGAGGAAGGATGCGATGTTTTTAATAAACCCAATCGACTTGTTATTTTTCGCACCAGATCACATTCCAATCATCGTCCCAGGTTTGTTTCCATTCTCGATAGATGAAACTATCGTAGACTGCATTTTTAAATGTGGTTTTAAATTTTATATTTGAGCTAAGTGGAACAGTACTTACAGAGGATTGGGGTAGTGCTCCTTCTTAATGTATCTGCGGAAATATTAGCTCATTTTTATGACGATCAATTATTAAATTTTTAAAAAAATTATTATTGCCTATATTTCAAGTGGGAAAACACTGTATTATCGATAATTTATGGATTTATCCAACTCTACAATAGATATTTTTAATGCATGATAAAAATTCAAATCAATTAAACTTTATATTTAAAAACTGAGAAGAAATGAAGAATTTGATAAGTTTATAAATTTATAGATCGCCGTATTTGAGTTATCGAATTTTATTCTTCTGCTGTAAAAGAGTTTATTTTTTAGATTTTTATTTGATGATGATAATTATTAAATGTTATTTATTTTAAATATAATTGAAATATGTTGAATTGATTTAGCATATAGTGAAATTGAGGTAAATACCTCAGTACTTCCAAAGTGCCTCTTTCCCAAACCAAAATTTATTTATTAAAAAATGCTTAAAAAATAATCTTGAGTGCATGTGTTTCCATTGATGTTGATTTGTGAAAAGAAAATTTCGTTTGTTAGACTTAATAGAGCCCAAAATGAAACAATTATTTAAGGTAGCAATAAAAAGAGGAATTGCATTGATTTTATTAGTGATTATATTTACATTTTAATATTTTTATCTTTAAAGATAAAATTAAGAATGTTTTAAATTGAAGAATTCAGGATTGACATTACTGATTGATCAAATAAAATGTTAGTATATTGATAACGATTATCACTGAAAGATGTGAATTCAATCAAAGTTCACATAGTCTACAATTTAGAATCTCATATGATTGTATTCCTATAGCAAAAGAATGTAACATGTGCGATACTTATGCATCTTGTCTTATATTCTATTGGTAATTCTCACAATGTCATTGAGCGACCAACCACCACTTAGCTCTCCTAAATAAACTGTACCAGCCTGACTGTATTCCTCTGGCCTTATACCTACTTTTCCATCATAAAAATAGCACATTCTCACTAATTGCAATCTTAAAGTCCCTGTTTTGCCTCTGATGCGCCTATTCGTTATATTGTCTAACTGTAAAATTACTTGATTTCCTTCTTCCTTAAATCTAGTGCATCCATTAATAGAGAGCCCACAGCCAGGATTTTTATCTATATAACTTATTAATTACATGAAAATTTAATAGGGAGATTAAATGAGGGTCTTTTTGCCGGCGTTTAAAGCAGTTGAAAACTTTGAATTGCGTTGTAGATCGGGGATTTTTCCATTTATGCCAACTTTCCAAGAGATTTTTCGGATACTCCACTCTCTTTCAAATCAGTGGAAGTTTAAGGAAGACGATAATTTTTAACATATTCGTAAGTTGTCATATTTTGCTTTGAGTTATGGTCAAAGCTATTGTAAGAGGGATATTATTCATATTTTTGATGCATTTAACTTTAAATACTTAAAGCTCTTAGATTGATAAATTGTTATAATGATTAATTTAGACTGAAGTTTATAATTAAGATTCAAAAAAATTAAGCTTTATATCATACGGAGGAGAAATATTTTGCTGTAAAAGTTGTTTATTTTACAATTTTTTTCAAAATCTTTTCAAAGTAATAGTGAATGCGGGTGTTTGCATTGATACTGATAAAATCGAATTTCTCTTTAACAAGCAAGACTTCATTTATATCTTTTCTAAAATAAAACGCCTCAGAATGAAATCATCATCATTTTTATCTCCCTTTATTAATTTATGTTTGTGGGAAAGATTGTACTCCTTCTTTTATTAGTAGCAGTGCCTGCATATTTACAATCCGTCTAGGACATTCCAAAATTACCTCTCTATGTTGGGCGCAGCTATGACCTGCTCTATGGAAATCCTTTAAGTGATCAGGTGGATCCTGGTTTTGAGCACTCTATCTTCGAGTTCACTTACAACCAAAAATAAACAACATAAGATGGAAAATATCTAATCCCTGATGGAGTCTCTCATCGTAAAGTTTCCTCATGCAGCTTTTCAACAGATATCCGTACTTATAGAGGAACTAAATCTTATCAAGAGGAACTCAAAACAAAAGCTACAATCTCTGGCGGATATAAAGGCTCTATAATCAATGCAGCTTTTTCATTCTCAGCTAGCTATGACTCACTACAAAAATCAACCATATAATCTAATATGAGTTTGACCCATGCTACGGCTGAATGTGAAGCATATGAATTATCCATTGATATCTTCACAGTGAATAATTTACTTCCTAACTTTATCACTGGAGTCAATGAATCCTATCATAGTGGAAATTGGGATAAATTCATCACTCAATTCGGGACTCATTTTGTTTATGACACCACTATGGGTGGACGTGCCGTGCAATAAATCAGTTATGAATTTTAATCAGTTTCCAAACTCGCATCTATAGATGTGGATATTGCCATTGCAGCAAAGGCCAGTTTTGCTAAATTCTTTGCAGATAGTTCTTTTGATTGGCACAAACATGCAGAATAGGTGGAGTATGCCTAAAAACTATCCAGAACAATAAATGAGCTATATATCGGAGGTGAACCTCCAAAGGATGGAAACATTCGTACTTGGGTTGACAGAGTTATCGAAAACCCTATGCCCATCAAATATAAAGTGATTGAACTCTCCTAACTTTTTTCCAAAATTTCAGACCCGACCATCAATATAAGTGAAGCTGTAAAACAATATCATTAAGCTCTTGATCAATACTGTGATCGAGCAGGCTGCAAAGCACCAATTCCAGATAAACCTAAGCCTCCACCAGCAACCTTTGTTGTCACAAGATCTAAATCATATGGTGGAAACGGAGGCAGCCCATTTTAATTTTCTCTGCCTTCCACAACTTTGGATGCCACCAAGTTTATCATTAAGCATGGCAGTAATGTAGATAATGTTCAAATTTTGCTAGGTGATGGTGTAAAAAAGGAATATACTCCTGCTCAAGGCGGAGCTGGAGGTAGTTTATCTGAATGGAGTGTTCCTGAAGGTCAATACATTGAACAAGTTGAGTATAGAAGCGGAGATCGTCTTGACTCAATTACGTTTATTACAAATACCGGGCTGAAATCACCATCATTTGGAGGAGGAGGCGGGTCTTATCACTTGGAAACTTTTCCAGAAGGTTACAGAATTGTGGGCTTTTACGGGAGATCTGGCGATAGAGTTGACCAGGTAGGTTTCATCTTGGCCAAAACAATTTATCCCGCATATGTCGCTTCTCCTAAGCCTTTAGACATCAAAGTTAATCTTTTGACGGAATGATCTGACATCATTAAATCATTTAAAATAAATGAAATAATATTAATATTAACAATGGATTAGCTTAATCAGCTTCAAACATTTGTGAAAGATGAGCAGAAAGAGAAACAAACAGATTTAGTTGATAATAATAAGGATTAGAGACTAATTTAATTCATTTCTGATAGCGATTAATAAATATCTGAGAATTCGCATCAATCATCAGTTCCAGGCATATAATGCAAATCAAAACGATAACTGTTGGCAGATATTATCAAGTGGATAAATATAAATTGGCAAAAGTTTTAACTTATAGCAGTCGCTATTATCTTATTAATTTTAGCAAGCGGGCTGTACCTCATTTATGAATCAAGTTAATTTCCCAATTTATAATTCTAAAATTAAACTGCAAAAAATAACAACCCTTTATTTCATATGACAAAAGTAAAAGATAAATAAATGATTCGATAAAATTCTCAAATAACTCAGAGTAAAGCCAATAATATCGAAAAGATCTAAATGAAGTAAAAACAATTAAAAGGGCTAAAGTTACAAAGCGATATAGCTAACAGAAGGAAAAAGATATAAAATATGGTCAAAAAATATTAATTGGAAACGAATAAAGAATCAGATTAAATATATTCCACTAAAATCTTCAATAACAACATCAAAGACACTAGTTAGGAGAAGAGGCATCGTAACTTTCCTAAAATGGTGTGGATGTATATCGAATAAGATACAAACATATAATCCAATTTAATCAAAACACTGATAACCAACATGGGTGAGTCAATGGCTGAGAATGGCTACGAATTGTATATTATTAGAGATGACAATTTTAATTAAATAATTAATCCTCAGAATGGAGAAAAAATAAAAAAAATGCTTTCTAATTTGAAGTAAACAATCACTAAAAACAATGATTCTTCAAGTATTTAAGCGAACTATCTTAATGTCAAAAAATTAATTATTAGTCTCACTTTACTTTCTTAGAATGGAGGCATTCTTATCGACAAAGATATCATATTGACCAAAGACTTGTCTTGGCTATAAAATTTGCATTCAATTGAGTATATCAACAAAGGGAGATCCGAAAAAGCAAGCATCGTTGGTTTTTACAACAAACATTATACAAATTAACCGGAGTAAATTATGATCAGTTAATACGAGAATCGTACTATTAATCTTTACCCTTCTCTCAACCCATACTTTGTAGCCGTTTCAAAATAAGGGCGTTAGTATATAAAATTAATCCTCGATAAATACTATCTCCTTCTTTCAGATTTTAACAACTTAAAATTATTCAAGCAGGAGTCTAAACTTCATATATTTCGAGAAGAAGAAAAGAATCCATTTTTATAATCTTACTTTGTTTCATCTTTAATGGTATTAGAGGAAAAACAATTGAAGTTGGATATAGAATGGATTAATAGAAATCAGGAAGGAATGAGATAACTTGCCATCGATTACTACGGAATATACACTATTAATTAGTTATATGGTCCTGAAAGATATCTTAATCTATTTGGCAATAAACCAATTTAAGAAATATATTTTCTTCTCTCAAAAGTATAAAATTCATAGATTGCCAGATTTTATGGAAATATTGCATTCATGACATTCATTCCATTTCAGAATCAAATTGCATAATATCTCGAAAAAGCATAATCTGGTCATACGAAATATTCAATATTGAAAAACAGCTTTTTTGACAATTATATTTATAAAAGATACTTAGATGCGGAGTTTATTATTTAAGCTCTTCCTCATGTACTTAAATATTAAATTTCAAATGATCCTGTCCTTTGGGATACTTTGCCTAAAATTATTTGGATATATCATTAAAGAAATGTAGATCAAAACATACTGCAAATGTTATGCTTAAATACGATAGAGCATTCTGCTTTGTAGTCTGGTTTCACAATAAACATCCTCACGTAATCGAACATCGAATAATATATCAATATCTCGATTATTAATTCTATTTTTGAACTTAATCACAGCAGTCTTACAAAAGATACTTAATAGTCGAAAACGAATCTAATTAAGTTGACAATATTAAAAAAATATGGAGGAGTGTGGATTTAGTTACCTTTATTTACAATTTAAAATTTTAATTGGCTATTAAATATCCATCAAAATCCATATGCCATCAATAAAATTGGTAAAACTCCCAAAGTATTGATTTTCTATCAGCCAATTGCTAGCGGATTTCATTGGATTGTATCAAATGATTCTTCAATTAAGCTAAATGAGCATTTATCATATCAAAATAACTTCATTGCAGCTGAACCTAATAGCTATCTTATAACCGAATGGTATAATGAGTTTTATTCCAATTTGCATATTAATGAATAGGATCTTGATAAAAAGATTCGCCAATAATATAAAATAGTTTCCTTTGATATTACCAAAGATGTCAAAGATATATTTAGTTATTCACTTGGTTATGTCCTTTAAAATGAAAATACAGAACTTCAAACTCATATGAGTAAAAAAAATATTTTTATGGAATAAAAATGTGGATTATGGATTTTGAATGGATTTATTGGCAGTGAAAAGTTGAAAGAGTCGACCAATTATTAGCAATTAAATTAAATCAATACATATCTGTGGAGTCATTCTGAAAGTTAAGTCATCGATTTATTGGGATAGTTTCATTATTTTGTAAGTTTAAACAAGCCTGAGTAATAATTTTTAAATAAAGAACTTGCTATTAAATTGCCTGATATTTCTCATATTAAAATTAACTAGCAATCCATCTTTTATAATCATCTTTACAATCCATAACTAATAAAAGATATTCTAATCTATGATAAGCCTTAGATCCCTATCTAAAAGGAAAGCATTAATCAAACTATCGCAAAAATCATTTGGTTGTATATCTCAGAACATGAACTGTAGTAGGAAGTTCACCGAAAAAGGTATATGAATAATATTTTTCATTATTCTGAGGGATATGCAATAACATTCATAAACTCTGATAATTACAATGACTTTATCTCTGATAAATATCATGAAGGAATGCATTCCGTACTTGAAGAAATTGACTATATGACAAACTTTAGTCCATAAAACATTTTAAAAATGAAAAAAACAATTATTATCTTAGCAGTACTAATCCAGAATGGAGGCATTTTCATAGACAACAGCGTAATATTAACTGAGTCCTTAGATTGGATTTACAAAATAAGTTAAAATCCTTTTGTTAATGGTGGAATCAAAACTATTAATAATGTGATTGGTTTTTTTTCTGCAAACTACAATCCCTAAATTTTGAAGCATTAATTCTCTTCCCTTATAAAATATCCAACTCTGTAACCATTTTTTATTGCCGCTGTCAAAGACACTGCATATATAAATGACCTTTTTAGCCAATATCTCAAGGTGGTTAGGTAAAAGAATATTGAATTGACAAATTAATTAAACAATGATCCCCTAAAAATACAAGCGATAGAATAAATTGAGTTATTTTATAATGCATCATATCTAATTCTTTAAAACAGATACCTCAAGTAGCAAGAAAAAGGATTGAATAACATTTAATATTCAGTTACAGGCTTTTATGGGTTAACGCTTATTAATAGCAGATACTTTCCATAAAAATTAAATTATATTTATTATAATCAGCCTGAAGAGTATCTTTTAAACAGCATCAGCTACATATCGTAAGAATAACTAATAGGATATATTGGCCCTCTCAGATATATGATTAAGATACAAAATCATAGCGACATTTATAAAATTATCTCGAAAATAAAAATAACAAATCTTAGTTTTTTGGCAAATCATTTTTATCTTGCAGAAGAGGAAGATGATTTTGGAGTTTCTCATGCTATAAAGACAAATAGCAAGACTGTTTGGAAGGATTTACCCAAAGTAATCTGGTACTACAAATCTTCTAGTGGTAAATAAAATTAAATTGATGGTCAAATAAAAAAAAAAGTATTATCAATGGCCAATGAGGCAGGCATCAATGTCATATAAGTGAGCAAAAAAAACTTAGGCAACTATATTAACAAAGAAAGTTTGAATAATATAAATTCGATTATGGCAAAGGTAAAACTTGGAGTTGATTCTAAATCTCTAACATTTGTGCTGTACAAACTCGCTCTTCTCTACAAATATGGTGGAATTTTTCTATCCAATCAGTTTATGCCTGTAGATAATCTAACATGGATATTAAATGTAGGATAAAGCAATAAGTTCATTTATAATAACTATGGCTCGATGCCCAAAGTTTTGACATTTTTCAAATCTACAAATTCTCGATATTTCTATAATTACACTATTGATGAAAAATATGGCATCAAAGTCAATGAAAACATTACCATCTTAAACAATTTTATAGCTGCAGCCAAAAACAGCTTGTTTATCAATGAATTATTCAACTAAATTCTTCATTTTGTAGTATTAAGTGATTTAGAGATCAAGAGTCTTTTTAAATAGCATCAAATTGATATCAATTATCGTAAAATTGAAGTTTAGGATTTGGTCTCGACACTTTCAACCTATATCCTGGCCAAAAGGGCTAAAATATTAAAAAATTTAAAAAAACAAATTTCCAGTTATTAGTATTACGGTATCTGGTCAATTAACGAGGATGTCGGCCCTAATAAATGGCTGGTTGATTTAAACCTATAATCTGATGTCGATGAAATTCCGAAATTAAGTCTATGGTTTGAATAAAAAGGTTCATAGTATGTAAATGGAGTGATCGGAAGACCTCATTATTTAATTTTCCTAAGTCCTACAAACAGAAAGAATCTTTCATAAATGATCTCTGAAAAAGCGACAAACAAACTATCTCCAAATATTGAGAGAAAAAGTCAAAGAAAAAGTCACCCTTGATAAATTTTATTGTTAATTATGATAGTATTTTAAAATGACTGCATTAATCATTAAATATTGAATTTAAGTGTAGCTTGAAGTTTTGCCTAGAGTTGACGATGTGTTTTACTACATATTTCTATATTTATGTTGAGATATACCGTAGCAACTAATTTTATCAGCAGTTGCATTTAGTTGTACCTTTTAGCAGTGATCCTTGCAGTTATTATAAATGCGTAGACCTTCTTTAAACTGTATTAGTTATCTTTGAGTTTCAGACAGCATCAATAATAAATAATAAATTAGTTTTTTGGTTGAGGTAAATTGATAAATATATATTTAGTTGTGATAAAATAAAGGAAGGGGTTGGGGTTGGGGTTGGGGTTGGGGTTGGGGTTGGGGTTGGGGTTGGGGTTGGGGTTGGGGTTGGGGTTGGGGTTG
>Ga0302188_10000597_pt1 | contig 30563 bp, 75 predicted proteins | sample II_Bog_E2_1_FD_198783 | JGI IMG/M metagenome (GOLD analysis project Ga0302188, IMG submission 198783) | Peat permafrost microbial communities from Stordalen Mire near Abisko, Sweden - II_Bog_E2_1 | ecosystem: Environmental > Terrestrial > Soil > Wetlands > Peat | place: Sweden: Abisko...
TCTTTGCGGAACTCCCACCATCCAACCCTTCTGAAAAGGTCAGGATAGTCCATGCCAACCAGGCCAACTATCTGACCGCTGCTGTACCCTGGCATGTCCCTTAAAGCCTTATACCTGGGCTCTTCCCATAACTTCAATAAGCGTTGATCTTCTTCCATTAGTATAAATCGTAACTATCTAATTTACTTGATGCTTTTCTACACGTCTGTCCGGCAGTCTCTGCAATATCCATCGCTTCCTCCCTGCCGACGAATCTGTTTTCTGAGGTCAGGAAACCGTCCTCGTGCTCGACTTCAGGCACCCTTTTTCCGGTCATTGCGTTGAACTGACCAATTACGTTGTGGTGCCTGTGGCCGCAAAGTACGACGCCTTTGGTTATGTTTTTTGCATTATGCACAGGTGTCTCCTCGTCTGGAAACCAGTAGGCTGCGCATAGGATGTATTCGCCCATCAGTATTTAATCAAATTTATATTTTCATTATCAGTGAAGTCATCCTCGGCGAAGCCTTCATACCATTCAGTCAGGAAATTTATGTGTTCCTCATCGAAGTACGATTTGAACATTCGGTGGTCGACATTTTTGCTAACCGTGTTCTTCATCAGCAGATATGCGATCGTCTCCGCCTGCCACTCGTCCTTCAGGTTCCTGGATATGACCGAGTAATCACCCACTTCAAGTATGCCGATTTCTGCCTGCAGGCCGTGAGCTATTTCGTGAAATATTGTCTTAAGACTCCTGTCATTCAAAGCTATCTCGCTTTTCAGGTAGTCGCAATATCCTCCACAGTTCACATCGGTCTCTATTGTGTCGTATCCTATCAGGCTACCGATTATTTCCTCTGGTTCTGCATCGTGTAATTTTAACCGGTGGAACAGTTTTATTTTATCGTCAGTCAATAGCTGTAACTGTCTCGGTACGTGTTTTCTTATGAGGTGAATGCTTAGGTCCGGTAGAATCATTCAATTATTTCAAGTTCGCCCTGCAATACGATTTCATCTACGTTCACCTCCATTGGCTCTTGGATCTCTACGAAGTTCCACTCGCCGTAAAAAGTCTTGTCGCACATGCCGACGAGGTCTGGCTTTTCGTGGAACCAGAGTAGGTTCATCCCCTTCTTCCTGTTCTCCTCGTTCCCGTGTGGCTCAATCTTCCTGATTGTCAGTATGTCCCCCTTGTTCGGGTAATCGAAACCCCAGGCCGATCTGACATCATCGAAGCCTACCACTGCTTGAACCAAACTGTTTTCCTGCATTAAAGTATTCCCTTTATTTTTTCTTTCAATTTATTTACCTCAGGCATGTAGTACGGTAGAGTGTGTATGCTCTGGTCATTCTGATACACCTTCATCATCCTAAAACCCATATCGTGAAGATAACCAAGTATTATGGTTTTGGCCTCGTCCACGGCCGCCAAAAGCCCGTTCTCCACATACTCGTTGCCAATGCGGTACTCGAGCGCGTTAGCAAGGTACTTCTCGCTTTTTTCTGTTGGATCGAATGCGTTCTTACACATGCCTATGGAAAAGGCGATGTCTCCCATGACGACGTTTGAGCAAATTATGTCGACGTACTTTCGGTTTAGCTCGAAGTCCTCCCTCGTGTCGTGTATGACTTCGCAAGCCGCTACCTTCCACACGGCATCGCCTATGTGTTCCTTCGTTTTGAAGTCGTTCTGAACTTCATTATACTTCGGCATATTCTGGAATTTTTGAGCCTATTTTGAAAACCTCTTCCTCTCTCACCTCCCAATCCCAGCCGATGAAAAAGAAAAAGCCATGACCGTTAGTCTTTGCTATTTCCCAGTCTTTATCGGGGGCAGTTTTAACCCAGTAGTATCCAGCTTTCATTATATAGAGTTTAAGTATTCGACAATAATGTCCCCGTGGCAAGGCTTCGGTTTGCAGAAGCAGCCGAGCCGAAGCCCTTTGAGCAAGTGTATCCTCCGTTTGAACTCCGGGTCCTCATTGAGTCTCTTGTAGAAGTACTCTCCAAACCTTTCGAGCGTGGCCCCTGGCTTGTCTCCCGGTTCCAGCTTTATCGGGTTGCCGTAGTAACCGTCCTGACCCTTGCCCGCACGACCTATGTACTGGTCGTAGGCCTCCTTGTACAGATTTACGACTGTCGCTGTGTTTTCCATTAAGTTTATTTGGTTCTGTAAATTCTTATTGCTCCGCCGCCCCAGCTCGTAGCTTCCATGTGGTAGGTCTCCTCGGTAATCGGGCAGACCGTCACGATCTCCTTGCGCCGCAGTATGCCTATGAGCGAGTTGCTTGATTTCTCGTCGTCGCAAGCCCTGCATATCTGCCGCGCGGTCTCGAACGGGTTGGACGTGAGTATGACGAAATCCGTCAGGTCCGGTGCGTATACGTGCCCGTATATTCCCTTGCTGAGTATGTTTGCCATGTCGCGTATTTGCCTGTCTTCCAGCATGTTTGTACGCATTATGACTATCTTGGCGTCCCGTATGTTCTCGATAATCTCAACCGGATTTCGCATCCTGATAGGTAGCGCCGAAAGTTGTTCGAGCTCGTAACCAGGGTACTTCTTTGCGCAGTACTCGATAACGAGCTCGTCTATCTCATTCGTAGGATCGTTCTCCCAGACTGTTATTTTTTTCATATACTATGTTTATCTATTTCTTCTATCATGATTTATACTTTGCTTTTACGTGGCTCCTGTGTATCATCCAATGTCTCTTCGAGATGCCGAAGTTCAGCGTGGACTCGCGGCAGATGACTATGAAGTCCGGGCGCTCGAGTATCGTGCCGAGGTAGCTGAACGTATCGTTCAGCAAGTGCCTGAACTGCTCGCCTGGTCCAGGTAGAACGATGCCGCTCATGCCGAGATCCTCCGGATAGAAGTCTTCTTCCGTGAAGTTAAGCAGAAGCGATTGTCCTAACGTGAAGTTTTCCATTATTTATCAGTGAGTTTATCGAGCTTCTTGTAATATTCTCTTAGGGCTTCTGTTGCGTCCTTTAGCTGCGGAACGCCCTTCACGTACTGACAGTTCAGCAGTGCCGTGTATACGTGATTGATCGACTTGTGACCAATGTACGAGCGTATCTTCTCGTCGAGCTTTCGTATGTCCTCGGCCTCAAGGTTCCTGTGGGGCATGAGCTCTTGGAACTCATAGTATATTTTCTTCAGGTCTTCTATCAGTGGATCTTTCATTTCTGTGTGTTGAATTTTTCGAGTTCTCTCAGTACGGCCAGTCTTTTGGTCGCCCATTCTATGTCATTTTCGAGACTCTCTATCGTCTCTACGTATGAACAACCATCGCAGTCTTCCGCATCACGGCCGACCAGCCTGATGCCAGTGTTGTCCATGTTGAATATGTACTCCATATTATTCAACCTGACGCTGTAATCGGCATTTTTTATGTGGTCTCTGATTAAAGTAACTACGACATCTCCGAGCGGTTTGAAAAACCTTTTCACCCTCTCTTGCAGGAAGTATGGTTGCATGCTGAACAGTATTGACTCGAACAGCCTGAAATTGTTAGTGTGGTCGGTGAAGGTTATTAACCGTGCATGTTTGTTGGTAAAGTTAATAAGGAAATATTTCTCATGAACCGCATAGCTCATTTCTACGGTCATTTTCATGTCCTCGCAGGTAAATTCAAGCAGCATGCCAAATTCCTTGTTGTTGTCGACAAAAACCCTGAACTGCTTTGGCAAAACGAAAGCATTAAGTTGGGCGGCGAAGTAGTAAGGGTCTCGCAGCATCTGCCATCTGTCAAATAGCAGTGATTTAGTCTCATATTGGTCTCCGACCTCTACCGACTCATTGCCATCCTGGTCCACATGTATATTAAGATACTTTGCCATATTTTTATTTATATGACAAATGTACGCCTAAATTCTAAGGGTTAGTACTTTTCCATGTCTTCGTCTAAGAAATCGAAAATTTTTACATCTTTTGGATATTTTCTGCCGTTCAAGTCGACGAAAACGTTGCTTGTCCACCTGGCAAGTATTAGATTACTTTCAGTTGTTTCGCCTTCTGCGTAATTAGGCAGTATCCAATAGAAGCCGTCCTTCCTTTTCCCTGACTTTATCTCATTGCCTACTGCAAATGGATTGATTATTTTATGTGGTATCCCATCAATGATGCACTTAAACCATGTACCATCATAGTAGGCTGGGACCCACTCGTACGTTTTGTCGTCGCGTAAGGCCTTTATCCAGTAGTTTCCGTTTTCCATTTATAGTTCCTTTATTTCGTCCTCAACTATCTGCCAAGCACCAGCCGACAGACTACCGATACTATCCCTAACTTTTTCCAATGATTGGATAGCATAATGTCTCATGGCATCCTTTACATGATGCCATTGGCTATCAGTCATGTCCAAGGTGTCTTGTGGACCAAGGTGCTCCTCAAGAATGCTCGCCGCGGTTTTTGTTTTCATTATTGTTATTTTTAAGTATTTCAAGCGCGGTGTAATAATCACGGCCTGTGAGTCCGAGCATGCTGTGTGTCTTCACCCAACGGCGCCGGATGCCATCCGGGAGCTGCGCAAGGGATAGATCGTCATCAAATATGACGAAGTTAGCGGTCTGGTTGTTGGCCCAATCCATTATAGACATGTGCCTCGGATAGAAGTTTAAGTCGTCTATCAATTTTACGGAAGTGAAGTTTACGAGTCTCTTGTTGAATATTTCAGTCCACTGTTCGAGCGTAAAGTTTTTTCGGTGGGAACTCGTGAGGATTATCTCCGCATCGGTATCCTCGAGAAGGTCGTTAACTATTGCACAAGCTTCCTCAGAGAAACGGTAGAAGCCATCCTCTTCCATCTCGCTATGTCTCCAAGAGTGTGTCTTTACCATTACACCGTCTATGTCAAGGAGTATAAAATTTGCCATGTTGAGCGTTTATCCGAAGTGGCTGTTGCTTGGAAAGCTTAATAAAATTTCGTATAGCTCATTCACGTGGTGTCGAAAATTACTACACAGGCCTATTGCAAAAGTGGAGACTTTAAGTCTCCATATAAAGTTTAACGTGAACGATATTGCTATCAGCGCGAGAAGGAACATCGCGATCACGAGCTTGAAGAGTGGTATTATGATGTATTTCATTTCAAAAGTTGTTTATGTAGTCTGACAGGTTTTTGTTCCTCAGAACTATGTACCAGACGATCGCAAAAGTGACCGGAAAAGTGACGATCAGTAGAACGCTCCAAACCCAATTCTCGTAAATCCATGCCAACACAAGCGGCAGCACGCAGAATGCTGTTACGACCATTCCTGCGGCACTTACGAGCATCGTGCTCAGTATCATCTTCCAGAGCACCATGCCGTCCCTGTCGGCTGTGTATGTCGACCACAGCACAAGCCTGTTTATAAGTTTGTATAAGTTCATTGATATGTTTTTACCAAAATTAGTTTTCCAAGCGCCATGACAATAACGGCCCAGAACCAATACCATAAATGCATGGTCACGAGGCCTAATACGTACAGGCATATCCCGGTGAATAAGCAAACAACTGATGCGTAAAACGATAAATCTATTTTTTGCATTTTACACGAGTTGTAGATACTTGTCAAACTTGTCTGTTTCCTCAATGATTTTAGCAACGGTTTTCCAGACGTTTATGACATGTATGCGTGTCGAATTTATAGTTATTTGTGGAACTACACCTTGCTCCGCAATGCATTCATTGAAAAATCCGGGATGTTCTGCAACGGAGTTAGGATAGAACATTTTTTCGAACAGTGGCGTTTCGAACCCGTGATAGTCCGAAATAACGACTACCGGATAATTTCCATCCTTGTCCTCAAGGTAAGATCTTTTCTGGGTTAGATCTCTCTTCACGGTTACGCCGACTTCTGGCATTAAAGAAGGGTACCAACCGGCAATGCAAGCAACCTTTACGTTTCCCTCGTCCCATTCGGTTACATCTTCGTCAAACCTAAATTGTTCGTCTTCGAGCTTTTCGAGCATCGAGATCGTCTTGTGCATTTTAGCAACTATTTCCTGCTTTGTCATAATTATTTTTTACACGAGTATCATGTCCCTCATATTGTTTTCTTTCATAAACCCTATCACAAGGTCGAATGATTCCTTTGACCAGTTGTAATCACCATCCCCATGGTCCCTGTTGGCCTCGAGCGTACTGAGGTTATAGTCGGAATACTTCAATTCGTTCATAGGCGGCACATCATCGTCCACAAGGAACTTGTGCGCCCTGTTCCAGCCAATATTGTTCTTCTCCGCGTACCATAGGAGGTCGGAGAACTCGACGAAGTTAACGTTCTTTTTCATTCTTCGGTTAAAGGTTAAACATTTCTTTAGCGGACTTGAATGTCTGAGTCATGAAGTCGTGGACCCAATCTTGGGTCCACTTGCCACAAGGACAAACCAAACCATCCAAGGTGGCGATCAACAAACCTTCGTCTTCCCTTTCGCTCCTGTCGCAAGCGTGGCCGCAACACGTGAACGGGTGGAACGGCGCGTTCTTCTGGTAATTGTTTATTGCGGCTACCTGCTCCTCGGTGAAGGGTGCTTTTTCATATTCCATAATTAAAATTTTAGAATACATCGAAATCGAACAACTGTATGTTGTCGTGTTCTTCCGGTACCTGGTCCATTTATATTTAAGCTTTTACGCCGACGCCGGACTTGTAAACGTCGTACAGTTCCTTCTGCGAGTACGGCTCGGCGTTGTTGAAATCTACGAGACCGTTGCTGTCGTTCATAAGGTAAACGAGCGTGCCCGAAATGAATATTACGGTTGTGCGTTCCTCAATCCAGTCGACGAAGTCGGCATCCTTTGTGAGGTCTTCGTCGTAGCCAAACAAGCCGTTCATCTTCACTACTATTCCCGAGCCGGGGTGCTGCGCTTTCAAGTAGTCTTTTATCCAGTTCTTTACATCGACAGCCGTGACACTCTCCACGTCTTCCTCGCTAACCGCGTCGGCATGTGCCTCGAAATACTCCTTGCGGCCCTCGAAAGCCTCATCGTCTTCCCAAGGCCACTTCTTTAAATCCTTGATTTCCATATATTTATTTTATTAGTTTAAGTCTCGAGTAGACGACGTCCGGGCAGTCCGGCGAGTCGAAGTAGTGCTCTATGTGCCAGGTTCCAGGCGTCACGTTGCATGTCACGAGGCTCTCGTGCTTCTTCTCCAAGTCCTCGCCGGATTCTACGAGCACCTGCTTGTCCGCGCACATCCACCTCCACACCTCGCAAGATATGTTGCCGAGGTTCTTGAACCCCTTAGCCTCGATCTCGTCCTTGAATTTTTTGCGTTCGATGTTCTCATTTACAATGTAGTCGGCCCTATCCTGCGTGTAGTAGTCGTCGCCTGGTATTACTTTAGGATCTTCCTGGTCCTCGTCGTCCCAGTCTTCACCCATGTTGGAGCTTGCGACGACTATTTCGTCGTTCTCGTTGCTGTATATGTTGACGCTCATGTTGCTCATCTGGCCGTAACCAACATTCTTGCCGGCAAGGTACTGCATGAGCGTGTCCCGGCCGAGTAGTGAACAGATGCTCGGCTTCCTGTAGTTAACCGGGTCCTCGTACAGTTCGTCCTTGTGGAAGAAGTTGACGAATATCAGTTCCCCGCTCGGGACCTCGATGTCGGCCGTGAGCATCTTTGCTTCCACGAGAATGGCGCTTTCGCAAATCGGTGCTTCCTCTGTCTTCAGCTTGAACTCGTGCTTTATTCCGAATTCACTCGCGAGCTTCCAGTATTTGGTGGAGCCTATAAGAGATAAGGTATCCTGCTCTGTCAGCACGGCATACAGGTTGGCTTCGCAGTACTGACATATCATGTCGATGGAGCCGTCCAGCAGGTACTCGCCTACCTCGTACTCCATGGTGAGCTTCCTGTCGTAGTAAGCGACCATGCGGGCATCGCTTTTAAGATCCCTGCTGGTGTCATTCGTCTCCACTGCCTTTGCGCACTCGGATTGGTGCTTGAGGTACCAGTGCAGTTGCCGCTCAACATGCTCGGCGAGATCATGGTATGCATTATGCTTACAGCCGTTCACCTTAATTTTGCCGGCCTTTAGCTTCTCGAATATTTCCTGTATATTCATGTTATCTTCTTAATACGGTTATTTCATCGACGCCTCTTTTTCCATGAAGCCGAGCATTATCTTCCTGGCCACTTCCGAATACTCGAAGCCATATTCATATTCACGGTCTGCCACCTCGGACTCTATCCGGTTGTCCTTGAGTATTTCTTCAACGTCGTCCCATCGCATACCTATGTCCGTAATTTTAACCAAGTTAACTGTTTCCATTTTATTTTTTTAAAATCGGAATTCATATATATGCTTTACGTTCTCCGGGCTGTAGCCGACGAGCGTTATGTCCTCGAGGCTGGCCTTCCTGTCGCAACAGGTGACGTCGCCAGGCAGGTTATCGTACATGTTCGCCATCCATTCGCCGTGTTTCTCTTCCACCTCGCTGTAATTCTCGAGGTACTCCTTATCGTTTACGTCGGTTATCTTGGCAAGAATTGCGAGCTTGTCGGCAAATTCCTGCACGACCTCGAGGTTGTCTTTCAGGTTGGTGAAGTTTATGTGCTTAAGCTCAGGGCTGTAGTCGAACTTCCAGATGTGGTCCTCGTATGCGTCTGCGTCGCCGCTCATCATGTTCATCACGAAGAACAACTTGTTCTTGTTTCCCGGTTCGAATTCTTTTAGCTTTATCTTTCCCATAGCTGCTTATATTATGTCTATTTCGAGCTCTAACTCCGTGGTGGTGAACTCAAACTTAATCCACCTGAACGACTTTATGCTGTACTTGCGGTTTTTTAACTTCTCGCCTTCGGCGTCAGTTACCGCGAACTGGAAGGCTCGGTCCTTCAGCATGGTTATCTGCTGAGAGGTAGGCATTCTCCTGAAGTATATCAGAACAGAGTTGTAGCCTTTGCCGTCACGGTCAAGGTATATGGTTACGGGTCTGTAGCACCCGCTGTCGTCAGCGACGCTTTTTACGTTGTCGTGGAACATGTCCTGGATTTCAAAGTCTACGTACTCGTCTCCCACGCCGCAGTCTCCGATCATGCCGGTCATGTAAGCGCACATCTCCCTCTCGAAGTTGCCCGCGTATGTGTCCGTGTCTATCACGAAGCCGTAATAGTTATCAGTTGTTTTACTTGACATATTTGTTGATTTTAAATGTCTATCTCGATCCACTCGATTGCCACCTTCTCCAAAGCTTCCTCCTCGGCAAGCTTTCTTAGCACCTGCTTGAGTACCTCAAGGTTGTCGTTCAACGTCTCTATCTCAGCCTCTGTCATTTGTGCGCCCATCCTATATCTCCAGTCCATCTCGGACTTGAAGTAGGCGGCCGGGAACGTGGTGTTGTATGTGTTTGGGTACTTCTTGGCACAGTCTTTGTATTCCTGTGCGGTCAGTAAGGACTCGATGTATATCCTCGGGCCCTCTTTTATTCTCGGAACTTGCTTGTCGTTAGACATGTTAAATTTTTATTTTTATCAAAATTATGTCGAATACCACGAAAAAAGTAGCAAAAATCAGCAGCGAGAACAGCGATATTATTATGGACAATTCTAACCATGTGGGCCAGCCGTCTATGCCCTTCCTAACGCCTTCCACTTGCAGCCTGACGAGACGGTACAAACAGTACCACGAGATTCCAACCGACAAAAGTTCTATCGTGCGGATCAACCAGCTGAGGTCTATTGTTATCATATTAAATTTTAAAATATGTCTTGCCAAAAGTCACAGTATCTTTTCATCTTCTCTCTGTTTTAGATCCTCGCCGGTCAGCGACCTCCAGATGTTCTGCAGGATGTGCAGCTCCTTCGTATTTATCTTCAAATGTACGTCGTTTTCCTCGGTGCATATCAGAGTCTCCCCGGTTTCTATGTTCACGCATAGGCTCGCATGGTCTGATATTGGCCTGTGGAACCATGGAAGGTGATCCGAAATGAAATCGAGGCCTCCCATTATTGTTTCCGTGAGCAGTATCGGTTCGAACTGGTCGAGCAGGAAGCAGTCGTATAAAAAATTTGACTTGGGCCCGTAGAATGATGCATGGCCAACTTCGCCAATGACCCACGAGCTGTCCACCGTTACGACCGCGTGCCTGAACTTCAGCGTACTACCTCTTCTAACGTCTTTAGTGTCCATTGTTAAAAGTCTTCCGATTTGAAGCGTTTGAATCCATTCAGGAAGTCTAACTTCCTGTTTGCAACCTCGAGCTCGTGCTCTATGTGCGATATGAAAGTTATATCCTTGCCAGAGATCGCGAGCGCTCGGTACGCATCGAGAACGTTCAGCATGGTCATTGCTCCGTAGTTCCTCAAGATGCTCGTGTACACATCCTTCCTGAAGTCCATGCTGTCTTTGATCCTCTCCGTTTCGTTGTTATTTATGGTCTCTACGAGCCATACGTTCCTCGTCTCCCCGTCATAGTCCGGGAAGTATCTGGATATGAACTCGTCCAGCTGTGCAACGGGTACGCAATAGCACCTGCAAGAGAACTTGTTGCCCTCTATCTCGTCAATTAAGGGCTGGTTGTGAGCGTAGTACGTGGTGATGAAGTAGTAGTTCGTCAGCCGGGACTTGGAGTCGCCTGACAACGCCTGGTTTAGCGCAATAGTGTCGACGTACTCCTTGTAGTTTGCGTCCGTTACGGCGTTGCCTGACCTGTCAACGAACAGCACGGCGTAACCCTTGTCTATGACATCTATCTTGAGATGATTTGGATTGTACTGCATAATTTACATGCTTTTGCAACTTTTTTAGGTCTTGTACTGCAAACATACGATGGAATCCCGAGTGTGGCGAAATTATTTTCGTTTCGAACTTTATGGTAAAGCCCCGCGTACGGGGCTGTCGATTTCTTTTAGAACGGCTCAGGTCATGGCCGTTCCCGGCTGCCATCAGACGGAGCGTTGCCTGTTCGTCAGCGTTCGGCGCGGGAGCTGTACCTTGTCGCTGCTCGTCGGCGTACTTAAAACTCCTTGTTCCATTGCCCCGCACTTCGGTCGATTCCGATTTTGGAAAACCCGTTTCAGTGGACACTGATTGGGTATCGTTACTTCTACAAGTCATTTGTGCGAATCTAACCATTTACTCGTACACATAAGTCGTCACGGCCTTCGGAAATACTTCGCTCCATATAAATGCGCTCGCCTCTCATTAGATTTTTTTACTGCCTATGGTGTGCTGGCTCATGTGATCCCTATCGAAAGCCTCGAGCGGCGGATGAACGAGCCGTTCGAAGCCTTCGAACTTTGGCTTATGGCCCACGGCCTTGCCGAACCTACCCTCGAGCTCCTTTGGCATTTCCGGCACGAAATTGCCGGCGTATGCGTCGTTTTTCTCGTCGTAGTTGAAGATGTGGATGTAGTCCTCCGGTATGCCGTGCTTTTCGGCCAGTTCCTTCCTGAGCTTTTCTACGCCATTATAGAAGTCCCTATTTGCGTCGAGCAGCACAGATTCCCAGCTCTCCTTGTCCTTGTTTATCCTTCCATCTCTCGATATGCCGAGCAAGTGCGTCAGCATCTCTGCGGTCATGTCGTCGTTGCCATTGCCGGAGTAGAAGAAATAGTACAGCAAGACGTGGATAGTCCTCACGGCGCAGCCGGATGACTCGTTGATCATCTTGAAGTACGCCTGCACCTCCTTTATGTTTCTCATCATCTGGCTGTGCAGGGCGTGCACGTCGTCCATGGTCAGGTCTATGTTGAATTTGTCCTTTGCGTTGTACATGATGTACACGCTGGAAGCGAAACCAGGCCCACCGCCCATTATCTCGTCTCCGGGCTTGAACGGGTTGAAGTTGTACCTGTTGTAAGCCTCTACGTATTCCCCGTCTAAGCAGGCCCTCTCAACCATTTCGACGAACGGCTTGTAGCCATGCGCCTTCTTTTTGATTGTGTCGATGTATTCCGACAGCGGCTTGTTGTCGTCGAACGCCGGGACCATCTTGTTATCCCACCTGCTCTTCTCGTATGCCGCGTACTCCTCGCCTTTTATGCACAGCTCGAGGTTGTGGTACTGTGGTCTGTCGTCGAACAGCGGACACTCCTTATCGTACACCTCGGCCCATGTGTGGTACCCTCCCACCCGGGCGTATCTCACTGAGCACTTGCCATTCACGTACAGCTCCACATCGAACCGCTTCACGCCGAACCCGAAGTCGATGTCCAGGTCGAAGTACCATTCGGTCGCGCCGCCTCGGGTGATGGTGTGGCAGTATCTGACCCTGCTGTCTGGAGTAAGCTTGAGCTTGTCGTTCAGTTTGTCCAGGTCGGCAGGCACGTCGCCGTATTTCACGATGCCGGCGATCTTCAGCATCCTGCCGATCGCCTTCGGCGATTGCGTCAAGAACTCGTAAGTGTTCATATATTTTATTTTATTTTATAGCGTTTAGTATCATGCTGCCTATAAATACATTTATTTTCTTTTTTACGGTTTCTAATCGTTTTACCAAACGTTCCTCACAGTCTTCTCCGAGAATAAGATTTAGGTTTCTGATTGTCGTGTAAAAGTTTTGCGCATTTGTAATTGAGTCATCATTTGGCTTTAGTTCATGTTTTAATATTCGTATTTGTAAATCAATAGTGTCACTCAGCAAATAACTATAACAAATGCGTTCCCTGTTTTCAAACGGGAGATACGGGATCGATGCCATTATTTCCTTTATTCTGTCCATTACCTTGATCGTATAATCATAGGTTTCCATTATGTCGTCAAAAAGTAAACTTTTAGTAAAATAATGGTCGTCATTGTATGACTCGTCGAAGCTTGACTGTGTTATTATGTTTCCGTCAAAGCTGTAATACTCTCCGGTCTCGTTTGTCATATAGTAAATGATATTTTTGTCTATGTTTACTGATATGAGATGACGTTTGTAGTATTGCCCTCTTATTATAATTCTTTTATCAACCGCCATTATTCTTGTTCATACAACTTGTTTGCCTTAGTTTACCAGTATAAGGTCTTCGTGATCGTGTGCTCGAACACTTCTGTCCACTCGTTCTCCTCCGGCTTCAATAGCCCGTCCGGGCCGTAAGTGACCCTGCACCTGAAGAACCGCTCGTCCGAGTTCCTTATTATCGTCCACGAGTGGTCGCTCGAATTCCTCTCGATGTCCTCGCTGACCACGTCGTCCTCGTAGAGGTCGTACTTGGTGTTGCCGGTCTCGCTGTTCAAGCCCGCCCACTCCCATTCCTTTAGCGACATCATCTCCTCTGCCGACAGCGTTATGATCTCCCTCGTCTTGCCGTCGGCCGTCCTTATTGTCTTCATTGGTTTATCATTAGTTGTTTTTTCGCGTAAATTGCGTCCCTTAGCCTCGTCAGCTCGTCGTCAAGCCTGTCGTCGTCGAGCCACAGCGTGAGGTCCCTCAGCGTCAGGTAGTAGTTCACGTAGTCTTCAGCCGCGTAGACCCCGCCGTCTATGTTCGCCGCCGTGAGTCTCATGCCCAGCTTGTTGCCGCCGTGCAGCGCGTAGTCGTAGTACACGTCCTCTCGCCTCTGGTGCGGGTGGACCGGCAGCGTCCCCATCAGTTCCTCGGCCCACTTCAGCTGGCCGACGACTTCCCCGTATATGGTGTCCAGGTGCTCGAACCGCCTTATGCTCGCCGACCTCTTGTCCGGAGAGTATACGGCGCTCTCCGAGGAGAAGCCTATGTCCCTGCCGTCGAAGCTGTAGTACGTCACCGGGTCGCCCTTCCTGTATGACTGGTAGTATATCACCCTCCTCTTCACGTCCACGCTGATGAGCGTGTACGTCTTCTCCCACTTGCCCTTCCCCATTAACCTCCAGTGTTGTTTATTGCCCCTGCTTGTCGAGGTAGCCCATTATCGTCCTCATCCTCTCCTCGTGAGACACGTGCGGCCTGTTCTCCATCTCGTCGAGATACTTCTCGTCCAGGAAGTCGTTCAGCTCCGGCCAGCTCGAGAACTCGAGATCGCACATGGTGTAACACTCTCTGGCCGTGACCGCCCTCATCGTGCTCTCCGAGCACTCGGTCGGCTCGAGTATCATGTGGACATGCGTGATCCTGCCGTCGTATCTGACGAACGCCCTGCCGGTTTCCGGCTGGTATGCGACCAGCTCGTACTTGTTATTCATGACCGTTATTTTGTATTTTGTAAATGTACTACGTAAACTTGTCAAAGGCATCTGGCTCATCATACATTCTCACCATCCCACCCATGTACGTCTCGTAGTACTTATCATAGTACCTCACCATACTGGGAGAGGCGGCAAGCCTGAAGGCCTTCGACATTGCATCCCCGAAAGAACTCGCACGGAGTCTGAGCCTGTCCTCCTGCACGTCACATATCATCTCTGACGCTGGCGGCACCGAAAGGAACCACTCCTCAACCGTTCTCTCCTCCACCATGTCTTTTCAGTTTATAAAGTTCAGAAAATGTGTTGTAATTCTCGGTGGTCGTCAACCTGGCGACGTGCTCCGGTTCGATCGTCCATATCTCCTCCCACGCCTCATCTATCGTGTTGAAATCTACGGATATGTTTATAGTCCCGTTGTCACAGCTTATCTCCTCAAGGCCCGAAGGGAAGTCCTCGCCCATCTGGTGCTTCCTGAACGCCTTGTGGTAGTCCTTGAACTCCCATTTGTCGTGGTAGTATATCGTGTTTTCCCCCGGATTAAATGCTATCACAGTGTACCTCTTAATGTCTTTCATGTCGACTCTTTTAATAGGCGCCCTCGATCCAGGTCACCAGGATGTTAAGTTTGTGCTTGTCGATGTGCATACTGCTCGACAAGTCAGTTACGCTCTTGGTCTTGAGCACATCAAACAACCTCTCCAGCTCCTTCTTCGCCTCCATGGGCTCCGCAACTATTAGCTTGTGCCCTGACGTTGTCGATAACAAATTTACTTTTGGCTGCAAATTTTCATCTGTTTCCCGCATTAATTTATTAGAGAAATCCAAGAAGGCATGTGTTAATTCTTTATCCTCTAAAGTACTTACAAACCGGGCTATCTCATTATTTAATTTCGCTTTTAATTCGCTCATGATATTTTATTATAGTAATGACTACAATGTATAGTTTCCTACTGCTCGAGCACCTCGTCGAGCAGCTCTCCCCCCTTCTCCGCCATGTACCTGGCCACCTTCTCGTACCCCTCGTCCTGACTCTCCTCCCCGAAACCCCTGAACTTCACCCTCGCGGGCCACACGTCCTCGATCTCCCCGTCTCCGTCGATTGCGATGACGATGCTCCAGCCGAACACCTGTAGCAACTGGTTTATGACGAACAGCAATCCGGTATTCCTGAACTCCATCCAACCCTTGCGCGTCGTGTCCCCTACATCTACCAACCCTTCCAACTTTTCCATCTCTGTGTATTTGTTTCAGACAAAGGTACGCATGTCCGGCGAGCAAGTCTCAAACTGCCGCGTAAATATTTTATGCGCATCACCCCTTTATCAGTAGCATGGCGAGGCCAGTGCTGCCGTCCACGGACACGCTCCCGGAGCATCCCTGCCCGCCGCTGTATATCACGAACCTGTCCGTACTGTACAGCGGCGGGTCGAACTTGGGCAGCTTGGTCCAGAAGTGCGCCTCGGTCCCGCTGTCCCACACGCCACCGTTGCTGCTCCTCCACCCGTTCATATCGAAGGTCAGCGACCTCCTGCCGTCCTTGAACGTAATCCTGTTAGTCTTCTTGTTGAATCTGTGGAAGAACACCGTCAGCGCCTGGAATTCCTTGATAGTCGGTAGCCTGTACCCCTTCGGGATCAGGTCGTGGAAGTTGTTCTTAAGCTCAATCAGGTGCCCGCTGCTGTTTATAAGGTTCGTCCAATCGAGCCCGGCGATCCTCACGGTCGGTATCTCGTCGAGGTTCGTGTCCTTCATCGCCATGACCCCATCGGCCCACGCCCTCCTTGCTTTCCTCTCTACATCCCGGCATGCCACGCTCTCCCTCTTCTCCATCGCCTTGGCCTCCCTCTCCGTGGTAAGACCGGACTTGAGCGAATCGACTATGTATGAGTGGTAGGTCCCAGGCTCCGGCCAATTGCCGGTATTCTCCTGGTCGTGACCCTTGATGGTCAACACCTCTTCCGACCCGTCCAGGCGGTAGCGGACCGTGTACTCGAGGTACACTGTCATGTTCCCCTTCTCCGCCTCCCGGCTGAACCTGTCCTCGTCCAGGCTGCAACCCGGCGTTGGGTCAACGGAGACCACCATGATCGGTTGGTGGGAGAACCTACTCCCTTGCGTCAACAGGTTGTGCTCGCTCGGGTCTTTACTCTCCATGAATTGCGGGTACTTCGCCAGGAACTCGAGCCTCCGCTCGTCGTCGTCATCGTCGTCATTGTCAGCGGCGTACACGACGTCCCACGTCTTGACCAGCTCGTAACGCCTCCCAGGCACAAGGTACTGAAACTGCACATCATCGTCGTACACAAGGTCATCATAAGCCTCCGCAGATGGTGGATGTATAATTATCGCCCTCGTCTGTCCGGTAAGCGGGATGGAGAATTTTTTGTCCCCGAGCGCTGCCATGGAGGGGTCCATCACTGCCGACATCGTGCCATCGGTGTACTCGAGCTGTACCCGGAATTTGTTGGTCCAGTCCCCGTCCAGTGTCACGTGGTTTACCCAGCAATCAGCCGTCTGCCGGTGTTGGTCGAATATCTGGCAGTCGTTATACGAGTCATTCCAGTTCACACCCTTCTCGGTCACCGTGAGGAAAAGCCCCCTCAGCCTCGAGTGGTAAGTGCTCGTGCCCCTCCTGAACCGCTCGCTGAACTTTATGCCGGTCGCGATGAACTCCGGTGTGAGTTTTACCTCGAGGCCCGTACTGTTGTACGACGGCCCGGTCATGTCCAAGTTGAATAGTGAGCCCATAGTTTCTGTTTTCGAACGGTGAAGTTACCACTAATAGCACCACGGAGTTCTAAAATCCGGAAAAATTTCTGGAAAAATTTTTTCTACGGGCCGGAAACGCGCAACTCGCTGGTTTACAATGCTTTGCGGCGTACGGGAGTTCTAAAATCCGGAAAATTTCTGGAAAAATTTTTTCTACGGGCTGGAAATGCGCAACTCGCTGGTTTACAAGCCGAAGCCTGGGGCGAGGTTTTAAAATCCGGAAAATATCCCGCAAATTCCCGAGACCTACCCGGCTTTTCTCAGTGTGTTTTGGTGCAGGAAAAAGCCTTTTCGGGGCCCCACCTGGGATGCCATTGGCGGCTGTTGTGGTGTGTATATCCCTGGTGTCATAGGTACCTGAACACCAGGTAAGCTATGATGCATATAAGTAGTAGCCTCACCAGGTATCTGTGTCGTTGCCTTCTGTTGTGTCTGCTGATGTGGTTGTGTTGCATGGTGTAAAGGTAGTGTGTAATCCCTGGTGTACATTGTTACACATACACCAGGGATTTGTGGTTATACAGTTGCTAACTGTACTGTGTTACTTAGATACTCGATGGCCTTGTCGTCAAGGTTGTAGTAGTGGCCGAGAACCATCAACACTGTTTGCTCAGCGTGCTGTTGACCATGGGCGAACACCAGGTAGTTCTTCTTGCTTTCTTTGCTGTATGTCAACCATAGTTGGCTGCCTTCTGTTTCGTCATTGAGGATCTCGATACCTGGGGTTGGGATGGTCAGCTTAACGTTTATTTCTTTCATATCATTTGTTTGAGATACAAATATAGTGTAATATTCCTGATGTTAGTCTGCTTGTATGTCTGTGTAGTTGTGCTTGTTGTTTTCCTGGGCTCTTTCGGTCTGCAATTCGCTGATGTAATCCCTGGCGAGTTCTATTAGGTATTGCGTTGTCTGGCCGGCGCTTATGTTGCAGTCCCTTAGCTCATCCTCGGTGAGTGGCTTGAGGCCGTAGGATTCGAGTGTGTCGTTGAAGACCTCTATTGCCTCGGCCCTGGTCTCGTTGATGACTGTGACCCGGCCGTTGATTGTTACTACTTGCATAATCTCTGTTTGATGATACAAATATAGGCTTATGTTCCTGGTGGTCTAAGACATGTCGGCTGTGGCGTTGGCAGCCATTGCTCTGCGGACGGTGCTGGCGAGTCTGCTCATTGAGGACCAGTCATTGCGGCCTTTGATGGACTGTCCCACGGCCTTTGGGAATTTGCTGCCCTTCCTGCGTTGTTTCTTTGTCATGATTGGTATTCTCTTTTGTTATACAAATATAGGTTGAAGTTCCAGGAGAGAGTAAAAACCAGGGCTGGGCGAAACCATTCCCTGGTGAAAATAGAAATATGAAAAGAAAAATCACGCTGTTTGTATGCTGCCTATGTAGGCAGCGGTTGCTTTCTGTTCGAGGATTCGGCTGTAGAATTCCCAGCTTTTGTAGTCGCCCACTGGGTAGTACATGCTGCCTTTTACGTTTGCCAGTCTCCTAAGTATCCTGTGCACGTAAACGTATGGTGTGAACCTGCCATCCTTCGCGTCGTTGCAATTCATGTAGAATATACGCTGGCCCAGTTTAACCATGTTCACTTTGGCGAGTAGGTTCTCAAACCTTACTTTCTGTTCGCTAACTTGTTCGTTTGTCATATCTTGTTTCATTTTGATATTACAAATATAGAACTTTTTACCTGAGGTAGTCGACACCGTAGACGCCGCAGCCTTTTAGTATGTCCTCCCCGAGGATATTGCCCCTGGCTTTGTTTAGCTCAGGTGCTTTCCAGGAGGCGGCCTTGTACACGTCGCCTGTCTCGTTGTTGATGAAGCAGTAGACTGAATGGCCTGAGCTACCCATCTTCTCGGTGATCTTCGTGTACCTCCTTCCAGGGATCGCTTCGATTGTTACCTTGAGCGTCCGGCCGGCGGTCAGCTTTTCCTGGAGGGCATTCGTGAAGGCCTGTATCTGTTCGTCTGTTACCATGTTGTTTGCTTTGATATTACAAATGTAGTCCGTAATTCCTGGTGCTTAGTTGAGGTGTGGGCGGGAGTTGACAGGATTCACTTCGATGATGTTCTCTGTCTCAACACACCATGGAAACAGGCCGAATGGTGATGATAGTGCTACCACAACGCCTTCATCGAATACATCTATTACTTCTGCGCTGATCAGGCAGTTGTCGTGATTGAACAGTATAACGTCGCCGTCGTTGGCGGTGAGTGGCTTGAAATTGAGGTTAATTGAGTTCATGGCTTGTTTCATTTTGATAAATCAAATATAGGCCAGAATTCTTAGTGTCCTGGCCTATATTTTTCGTTTTATGCCACCTTCAGTGCATTGAATTTTATGATCTCCCCGGAGAACTTGTTGGCCCATCCCTTTTCAACCTCTGTCCTGAAGTAGATGGTTTCGTCCTTCTGTTCCCTGGTCCAGCTCTCTTTCCTTTTCTGTATACAGTTCAGTTGGTTTGCCTTACCGGGGATCGGTATGAACCTTTTGGTCTTGTACCCTGTACCCACTTTTGCTGTTAGGTTGTTGATGTCCTTAGAGGTTGTAAGTACGCCTGTCACTTGTAAGTTTGTGAAGAAGTTGAAAGTTGTCATATATTTGTCATTTTGATATAACAAATATAGCCCCATGTTCCAGGGGCTACGTCGGTATGTTTATCGGGAATAACCGTAGTCGTATATGGCCTGGTTCCTAACCTCCTGATCCGTGGGGGTTGTGAGTATGTAGTTCCTCAGTGCGTCGCCTTTCAGATCTAACTCCTTTATTTTCTCGGTGATATAACTGTCGCACCTCCTTCGTAGTTTCCTGAACTCGTCTGCATTCTCAGAGGCCCTCGCAATCAGCTTGTCGATGCGCAGGTCTTCCCTGGCGCTCACTTTACTTTTTGCTGGCACGCCCCTATAGAATATTATCTTGCCTTCGCGGAACGGACACTCCCAGCCGCCTGGCCAAGCGTAGTAATAAGTTTCAGTTTTCATGAACTCTTTGAAGTAACTCTTTGCCATATCGTTTCATTTTGATATAACAAATATAGGCCGAAGTTCTAAGGGGAGTTAGCCTATGTGACTCACGAGCTCGTAGCGGCCAGAGTCCATGCGGTAGAGGGATACGTGCAGCATCTTCCTTGATGTCTTGCCGTCTTTTACAAGCTCGAGGCTCCTGCGCTTGATCTTGCCGTAGTCGACCGGTTCCCAGAGGAGCTCGTTGTCTACTACCTGGAATCCTCTGGCTGCGGCTTCATCTTTTGCCTTGTCGATGGCTTGGGACATTGTTGGAAAGTACTGGTCCATGTTGTTTCACTTTGATAAGACAAATATAAGGTAAAATTCCAGGCGGCTGTCAGCTTCGTTCCGCTGAGCGTCACCACCTGGCCTCTTACCCTTTTGATAGAGCAAATATAGTGGCAGGTTCTTAGAAGTTGCCGGATAGCGTAACGTAGTTGCCGCTTTTAAGCATTTCCCTGTTGCTGGCTTTGATGGCTGCGATTTTGCTTGCGATTGCGTTGATTAACTTTTTCATGGTCTTAATTTTTTTATTGTTTGTTGTTTGTTGTAATGTAAATATAGGGCTTTGTTCCTGGTGGGCTATTAGCCAACCTCTTGCTTGCCGTGCTTTCTGCCTATGTTGTATGTTTTCCTGAACATTTCAATCAACTGATTGACACTGTCTGTGTTGAAGCGGAAGCCATTGGAGGCGAGTGTATGATAAATTTCTTCCGGGTATCCAGGTAGTTCTGTACCGAACCAAATGCTCTTAAACTCTGATGCAGTTAAATCTCTCATATACTTGTTTCACTTTGATAGAACAAATATAGGCCTTTGTTCCAGGAGGGTTATTGTGCCCAGTTGTATTTTTCGAAGTGTTTATTGGCAAAGTAGGTAGCAATGCTGCTGATTAAATTCCCGATCATAAGAACACTGAGGCTTATGCCAATATACCAGGGGGCGAACTTAAGGACTATTTGTTCGTTGTGCTTGTGGAGTGCTATCGCGAACCAGCCCAGGAATGCGAGCATGCTCCAGCCGAAAATTATTATGAATACTACGAGTATAGCGTCGAACTTAACCCTGAAATCGTGTGCTTTGTTGCGTTTCATGTTTATATCATTTTGATAGAGTAAATATAGTGGCAAGTCCCAGGAGACTTGCCTTGAGGTTGGTTTACCTGATGGGATTTTGGCCTTAACCAAGTTTCTTTACCGTGTCTCTGTCGAGTACTGGGTGGAAGTTGTTGCCCGCGTTGATTGTGACGCAAAACTCTTTCACTTCGAGAACCTTGCCGAATATTTTAGTGCCTTCGTAGGTGGCGTACACTTGCTCACCGACTGTTATGTTTGTTTTGCTTTTCATGCTTCTTTTTTGATAGGTCAAATATAGGCTTTTGTCCCTGGAGGCTTTACCATTGCTCGAGTCCGTAGTACTCTTCTATTGCCGCTTTGAATTCCTTGAAGTTATCTATTTCCTTGCTCATAATGCTTACGCTGCAGTTCTCCCCGATGTGGATCATGCCGTCGTTGTAGTTGATGTCGAGGACAAGGGAGGCGTAGTGCTTGCCTATTGCCGTGCCGCCCGATATGTTCCTGCCCGTCAGTTTGAACAGCCAGCCGTTTACCTTGCGACATACTTGCAACTGCTCGTCCCTGCCTTGGTCCTTCAGGTACTTAGTGATGTGGTCGGAGAACTGCCTGATCCTCCTTGAGTTTAGGAGGGTAGTTAGAATTTGCTTTGTCATATATCATTCGTTTGATAGGTCAAATATAGCCGCAAGTTCTTAGAGAACGTAGTCCCTTATGAATCTGACCAAGTGGCCGAGGTCTGTGAGTTTGGTACTCTCATTTGGCGTTTCGGGGCTGATGTAGAAGCCCTGTTCAGTTATAGTAATGTACCATTGCCCTGACTCCTTGCGTCGAGCACGGAGCTTTAAAATGATTTCTGTGCTACTCTTGGCCTCGCTGATGAAATTTATCATGTAGTCGTTGATCCAGCCACTGATTATATTTACTATATCTACGTATGTTTCTTGCATTGCGCTCGTTTTATTCTTGAATGAAGTAAATAGGAAGGCTGGGCGAAACCATGCCTTCGTAGTCCTAAACAATAATAAATTATTTTATGAGGTTGTACAAGTCCCATACCTCGGTTATTTTCTTGTGGAATTCCTGAAGCTCAGCGATGATGTCATCTGGGAATTTTACCTGGTCGGTCGGTGTGCCGCGTTCGTACTTACTTTTCACTACCGGTTTGCCGTCCTTCAATTCCCAGTTGATCCAGGCGTGGGTCTCCATATTTAGGATGGTGTAGTCGCTTGAGAACTCTCTTGGCGAGTTGTACATTAACTGATACCGCTGGCCGTTTTCCTTTGAGGTCCTTTCGATTCTTGTGTCTATCATGATTGTTTCATTTTGATAGAACAAATATAGGTTGGTTTACCCAGAGCCTACTCTCCAGTATCCTCGTATCTGGCTTGGTTGAATCCTTCGTCTTTACCATAACTGTATACCTCCATGAAAGTTCTCAGTATTGTAGTGGTGTTAACATCTTCGAATTTGAAGCCGCCTTCTTTTAGAGCTTCGTACAACTTTTCAACAGTTGAGGTGCGCGCTGATATTTCTGGCCAAGCTAACATGAATTTTTCGAGTGTCATAGTCGTATCATTTTGATATAACAAATATAGGTTTTAATTCTCGGAGCCTGGCCTGTTCTCGCTGTTGGTCGTGATGAAGCGGATTGCGTTCACCATCTTCCAGGTGGCCTCGTACTCGTACTGAGACTTGAAGAAATCCTTGTACCGACTGATTTCGCCGAGGACTTCGTTGGCCGTATCGTATTGGCCCCTCGACTCGCACCTCGCGCCTACAAGGTCCTTGGTGAACCCCTCAGCCTCGAGCAGGCCGATGACGTTGATGCTGTCTGTGAGCGATTCTATGTCTGTGATAAGCATGATTCGTTTATTTTGATAGAACAAATATAGTGGTAAATTCCAGGGGGAAAAAACAAAACTCAGGCTGGGCGAAACCATGCCCGAGAATGACAAATGATAAAACAATAATATTTTCTTGGTGTGTTATCTCTTTTTCGATACCATCCGTTGGCACTCGGGCCCAACACCTGCCTCTATGGATGCAGGATCGGTCAGTTTACGGCCGCATTTCATGCACTTGCCTTCATGCCATATCTCAATGAACGAGGGCAACACGTTGGCCCGTAGGCACTTCACCGTCCATTCGAACGCCCGTACCGACTGCGCGGCTTGGTTTATGTTATGTTGCTTGCTCGCGAACTTATACTCAAATCCCTGGTTGCCGTCGAAGTCGATCGCATTGAGGATTCTGATGAAGGCGAAGTAGGTGTAGTCGGTCTCGTTGTTGCTGCCGGTCAAAACCTTGATGAAGCGCAGGGCGTTCAGCGGGTTGGACTGGTCGGCTATGCTCTTTGTCCTCTTCCTTTCGATCTTGTACGTGAACCTGTTCCCAGTGTCACTGTTTTTTATTGTGAACGTTGCCTTGCCGGCTAACATCAACTGGAGGGCTTTGTCGTGGCTTATCAAGTGTTGCATATATCTCATTTTGATATATCAAATATAGGCCAGAGTTCCCAGTGCCTATTTGAACACGCTGAAGGGTACCGATGTCTTGCCAACCACTGAGTATATCTGTTTGAGGCCAATATCTGTCGCGGGGTAATACCCGATGACCAAGCGCAGTTCCAACTGCTTCTGAGTCAGGTAACTTATTATTAACTTATCGGTATTAATCGGCGTGTTTTTCTCGAGCCATTCCGCACCGCCCGCAGATGAGGCCACGTAGAAGTTACCGTTGTGGTTCCTAAGCAGGACCAGCGTAGCCTTTCCGTTGTCGAGCACGTTGAAGTGTGTGGAGTCGCCAGTCTTTAGGTTTATGCTGCCTGAGGAAAGCAGCGCCCAACCGTTCTTTTGTATTTGGGCCTTGCGGTCTTTCCTGAAGGCGGCCTGTTGAAACTTGTCTGTGTATCTCATGTCTTTCATTTTGATAAGTCAAATATAAGCCGGTTTACTCGGAGTCTTAGGCCACGGTACTTATGTGGCCGAGCCTTATAATGTCACTCATCTCTTCAGCGGTGAACATCACGCACTCATCCTTATCCCTGAAGGGCCCTGGGTCTTCCATAATGAAGACGTAGCGGCCCCTCTGGAAACCAACGTAGTAGTAGAACGGCTGCCAGTTGTTCATCCCATGGTCAACTATGGCGTAGTTCTCGCCCACTATCAGGTATTTTGGCGTGTGCACGAGCGTGATTAGTATTAGGTCGTTTTTGTCGAGCACTTCTACCGTAGGTCTTTGATTCATATCTTTCGCTTTGATAGAACAAATATAGGGTGTAATACTTGGAGTAAAATAAACCCAGGCGGGGTCGAAACCCGCCTTTGGGGATGTATGTTACCAATAAAATTATTTTGAGCCTGCTTGCAACTCGTCGAAGGTGGCTTTGTCGTATATTCCACGTTTGAACCACTCGAGTTGTTGAGTGTCGAGGCCTATTTCATAAAGGTCTTTTTTATTTTCGTCTGCCCAAGTAAAAGCCTTGGTCATCATGTCGTCGTATTGTGCAACCTGTTCCTCGGTGAAACAGCTGTATTGATCGCCGCTGTCGTCGGGATGGAAGGCGAGATCGTGCTCGTCATATAAAGATTGGAAGAAATTCTCAATGTCTTTGCGGCTTGTAATTTCGTTTAGAACTAACATACATTTATCATTTTGATAGAACAAATATAGACAAAACTTCCCAGTAGAATACTATTGGGAAGTTTTATTTAGAAGTTGGATGGCAGCACGACCCTCCTGGGATCCCTCTTGCCTTCGCCTATGGCCCAAACTACTAAGGCCAAGACCAGCAAAATGCCGACTGCCACGGCTGCATACCCGATAGCCTGGTGCTTCGCTTGTTCGATTGCTTCGGCTGCGGCTGTAAAATTCTGATTCATAAAATTTGTTTTTGTTGTTATTTACTTTGATACAACAAATATAGTCTGGTTTTCCTGGTGCTCAGAAAAACCAGACGTTTTATGTTTTAGGCCGGCCGTGCTTCCAGCTTGTTCATTTTGTTAACCAGAACCCTGAGGGACGTTGCGCCGAAGCTTTCAAGCTGTTTGGCGACCTTTGGCAGCCTTTCTGCGTAGGCAACCTTCTTGTTAGCGAAGTTAACCACGAGGCTCTTAAGGCCCTTAAAAACGCTCTGTGCAATCGTCTGGTCGCTGCTGGACGCCGTGGTGTGGAACTCAAATTTGCCGTTTACCATTACCATCGTAACTGATGTGCGCTCGCTGCGTACTGTGATGCTTTTGTGTGATGATACAATTTCCATAAAATTCGTTTGTTTGTTATTTTGATATTGTAAAAGTAGGTTGTTATTCCAGGGGCATCTTTTCGAACTGAACCATGAGGGAATTGTCATTCAGCCGGCCGAGCACTGTGTTATTGACGTTCTCAGTGTCGCCTACTTTCCTGGCCGTCCTGAGCCAGAGTATTTTCTCACAAAAAATCGACAGGCTTCTATCATTAGTTAAGGTGTGGCCCGTTATCTTTATCTTGGTTGCATTCTTTGCCATATCACTTTCATTTTGATACATCAAATATAGTGACAAGTACCAGGAGACCGGTTAATTTACGGATAGGAACCGTGTGTTTTTCTCGAAGAATTCTTGTTCGTTGGTTACGAATACCCATGTGTCGTGGGCTCCCCAGAACTGCCACCTTGTTTTCGTGCTGCCGTCGCTGTATTTTTCCGTTTCATGTTTAAGGAACGTGGCGACGAATTCCCCGGATGGGTTCAATACTGCCAATTCAGCGTCCTTTGGGGATTTGTCTTTTGGGTAGCTGCCTTGTGTGTGTATCATACTTGTTTCATTTTGATAGAACAAATATAGTTGCAGATACTTGGAGGCTTAACTTGTGAATGGCTCAGTGCTAATACTCATGCATTCTACCGCGAACGATCCGAACACCTTTGCTTCCATCTCTTCCCTGAGGTGGTCGACTACTTCTTTCGTGCCATTATAGTATTCGTCAGGAAATTCAAAATCGGCTTGTTCATCCGTTATGTCAAGGATTGGCTTGATTTCTATTTTTACGTATAGGAAACGATTTTTAATTGCCATGTTATTCATCATTTTGATACTACAAATTTAGTTCAATGTCCCAGGAGCCAGGAGCAATGTCACGGTCGATATGCCCCATGTTTTTGCCTCGTCCCAAACTATCTCAGCCTGCGTGTCGATTATGCGGCTGTATGGGTCTTTCCACACCACTATCTCGGTTGTGATGTCTTCCATCAGGCTTCGAGTCGTCTTGTCATTTAGCCTCGTAATGCCGCTTGTGCGCAGGTCTATTTGGTCTTCGCCGAGGTGCTTGTAAAAGTCACAGGTGAAGTGTTCGACGCCGTTAAGCGTCACGTAGAAGGCACACGGCTTGTTGTTCTGGATGAATATTTTCAATGGTATCTTCTGCATATTCTCATTTTGATAAGACAAATATAGTGGCAAGTCCCAAGAGACTTGCCTTGAGTTCGGTTTACCGAGAGGCGAGGATAGCAATTATACAGTGGCGTAAGTAAAGTTTTTAACAGCTCTGTACATGAAATTACGACTTTTCTCCAGGAGTCCAACCATTTCTTTCCGCGAGCACCTGCCACTCCGGCTTGTTTGCATCGAGCTTTTCCTGAATGTATGCAATTATTTTGCCATTTGATTGGTTGATGGCCACCTTAATCTCGTCGAAATTCGTTGGGTACATTATCTTATCTTGCCGGCTCTCAGGATCGTCACCTGGACTTAATCTCCATTCAATGCTTGTCCAAGAACCAGCGTTGAGCTTGTACAACCGTATGGAAGCCTTCAGTAGTTTCTTTAGTTCCTGGTCTTCCGTCTCAATCTCAGCCTTTATCAACTTGTCAGCCTTTTGAAGCGACTTGCCACTCATGGCTATTATCAGCAGTATTTGCTTGTATAGTTTCATATATCACTTTGATAGGACAAATATAACAAACAATCCCAAAAGGAAAATCAAGCCGCGATGGCTTGATTCTTCCTGGTGTAGTTCCTTTTCTTTTTAGCAACGGCCTCTTCCTGGAGTTTCCTCTCCTTGTTGGCGAGGTAGGTGGCGTGAGCCTTTTCCTGGAGCGCAACCTTTTCGTACAATTCGCTGTAGAAAAATATGCAAGTCGGTATCACCAGGGAAAAGAATATGCTGGCCAACTCAAGCCGCATGTCGGCGAGATGCTCGGGGGTCAAGTAGTAAAATAAATTCGTTATGACACTGAGGATCGCGAAGAGTATCACGGCAAGCTTGTTCCTATACAGGGTGAACATGAAAACCGCCGCCTCAATCACAACGCCCGCGATAGTGCCGTCAGCCTTAGACCCGATCATTCCCTCGTGCGACAGCAGAGAGTAGAGGAACGCGGTGTGGCTAATCTGCGTGTAAAGGATGCCCGCGAGGGATACGTTCAGTAAGGTCTTTTTGTTGATTAACTTTTTCATTTGTTTCATTTTGATATAACAAATATAGGCCTTTGTTCCAGGAGAAAAATTTAGGCCCGAGGTGGAAACCATCAGGCCTTGTATCAAAATGAAAAAAATATTTTTTGGTAAATTTAGCTTGATTTACTCGAAGTTCACCATGCTCGCAACGGTCGCGTCGTAGCCGTTCTTTAGGATGCTCTCCTTCAGCTGCTCGCGGTAGGCCTGCCGGCTTGCCTTGCGAAGCTCGAACTGAGCCATTGCCTGCGATGCGTAGGGCTCGCCAAGCAGCCTGTAGTTGGCCGATGGCTCAGGTGTGAACGTCGGATCGCTTATGCGGCCAATGTCTGCCTTCATTTTCATCTTGCGTCTAATCGCGTGGCGGTCTATCCTCTTTTGCATTCTCTTACTGGTTTGATGGTTCGAATATAGGCCTTTGTTCTCAGCAATGCTTAATCTGGAGCCTGAAAAGCGATAGTCTCAAAATCAATCATGTCTAAAATTTTCCGATCGCCGATTTTCTCAACTACTTCTGTCACCTCGTTGATGAAGATGTGGTTGCCGACGGCATACCCGACGTAGATGTTATTCTCAGACCAGTTCCCGTTCTTGATGGCGTAGGACTGCTGCGGCCTTAATTCCCTCGTGGAGGCCACGAAGTCCGTGCCAAGCTTCTGGTATTTATCGTTTAATGTCATAACCTTGTTTTGTAATGTAAAAGTAGGCCGGTTTACTTGGTGAAGTAATTGTAAAGTCTGTCTCTGCTTCTCTCGGTCTTGTGGTTGCTGTAGTGCTCCCCGTCGACCTTCAGGCCGTATGGCAAACCGACTGCTTTACCTTCGTCACTCCCTGGTACCTTCTCAACCGTGGGCAGGTGGAACTTCGGGTGCTGGTACAAAACTTTGCCGCTTGCAGCCACGGCTATCTTAACTATGCGGTGTTCGAGCAATCCAGGCCCGCCACCGCTGTTTGCGTTCTTGAGCAGTAGTGGTATCGAGTTTATGCCGGTGGAGCGTCCTATCGTCCCCATTGTGTCATTCTCCTCAACCCACGCCTTGCCTGTCTTAACGTCGCCGTTGTATATCCTAACCCTTGTTTTGCTTTTGTAAAGCATGTCGAGGACTTTGACAACGTTTTCGTCAGTGTCGATGTGGTAGGAGATACCAGATGCAGATATTTTGTACTTATTTTCCATACATTCATTTTGATAGAACAAATATAGTTCGGTTTACTCAGAGCATCTACCGCTCCTTCATGTACTCACCAACAAAGTAGTGGGCATCGTGGGCGTAATCACTTGGACGCCGGCCATAGTCGTTGTGGCTGCCTGCGGTATCCATGTACACGTCTTCGAGCATCGCTATTACTTCTGCTCTCGTGTAGGTCTGCTTGTCAAAATTGAGCTCTAATTGCGTCGGTTGGAATTGTGTTGGCCTGTTGTATAGGGCATTTTTTAAAGTATCATCAACCGCCTTGGAAAGAATGGCCAGATTCTTTTTGTTTATCTTCGATCTCATGTCGTTCGTTTGTAAGTCAAATTTAGGCCTAAATTCCAGGTGTCTACATCACGCTTAGAGTACCATTAACCTGCTCGCGGTACGGGGGATACAGTTCGGCGACTGCCTCCTCAACCGATCTGTCGTTTTCCCAAAAGTCGGAGATTCCCTCCTGGATCGAGGGGTAGAGGTAGGGCACATATTCCCCATGCTCATTCCTGTAGTTGCTAAGTTCTTTTGCGATGCTGACGGCCGTCAATCCAGCATAGTATCGTTCGGTTTTTGTGAACTTCTCGAGGATTGCCGTTGCCACCCTTGTCTCGTATTCGTCCAGTTCAATTGGTGTTGCCATGTTGTTTCGTTTGTAGGTCAAATATAGTGGCAGATTCTTAGAGGAAAATGACGTCGTGTTTGGCTGCAACCTCGTGCCAACCAGGTAAACCGGTGAGCCGGCTGGAGTCGGGCGTGTCAATAATTACCTTCTTTTTAGGTATCGCTGAGAACAGCTTTATCATGTCGTTCGCCTGTACGAGGTCTACCGCCTTCGTTGATATAGCTATGGTGGGGCAGTTGACTATGCTCTGCAACACCCACTGCTCATCCTGTTCCTTTAGGTTGTAAATATAGCCATGATTACCAGGACAGGACTTATTTATGTGGTACAACAATTTGGAAGTCACGTAGTTATCGTTCTCCAAGAAGAGTATTTGCGCCTTGATCGGCTGGTTATCGTTGGGGAAATTGCAGTCCGCTTTGTTTACCTCGCCTATTACCTCGAACTTCCACCTTGGCTGCCAATCTTCCCAGTCGCAGAAGCCACCGCCCTCATTCACACGAACTGTTAAGCCTGCATTCAGGTATTTGAGCATGCCCTCAGCCTTCTTAAAAATGATGTTCGTGATAACGTCGGCTGGGAATATCTGCTCACCTTGCGGTAAGCAGTTGGCGTACAGTTCCATTACCGTCTTGAGTATGTCCTCCCTCTTGGAACCGATGTGTGATATTGAGATTTTGCCTTGCTCGGCCATAGAAAGCATTGCCTGATAGTAGCCTTGCTTGTCCTTGAGGAGGTACTTGAGCATGTCCTCGGTGTTGCTTATGAGCAGTATCCACTGCGTATTCTTTTTAGATGGATCCTGAACTTTTACAAATCGCATATACTTTCATTTTGATAAGTCAAATATAGGCCGATTTACTTAGAGTATATTTGATATGAGCCTGAGGGCCTTGCGGTATCTTCTCTCGGCCCTTGAGGTGCAGAGGTACCGCACGATGCCGTTCTCGATGTCTTGTAGTATTTTCATGAAGTGCATTTGAGAAATTTACAATTATTTATTTACTGGACAGCAAATATAAGCGTAAATTCTAAACGTAGAGGTCGTACAGGTCGGCAAGTTCTAACGCGTACTTGTAGTTCCTGGCGTCTTCCATCTTCGTGTGCCAGTCGATAGAGGCCATTATTTTGTCATCCAGGAGCTCGCTGTGGGCGTTCCAGCTGTAGAAGTCGTTCATTACCTTGCGCAGCTTCTTGTCGCCTTCAGAGTGCTCGAATTGAGCCGTGTCGCAGTCCGTGCTGTTTATCATGTCTTGTGCCCATGCGTCTGCGCTAACAAAGTCGTTGCCGTCAAATTTCTGGCTTGTCTCAACTGCCACGAAATTACCGTTGTGCATGTGTCCTACGATCGCGATTAAAGTTGCCATGTTGTTCGTTTGTAATGTAAATATAACTT
>Ga0302188_10000600_pt1 | contig 30465 bp, 16 predicted proteins | sample II_Bog_E2_1_FD_198783 | JGI IMG/M metagenome (GOLD analysis project Ga0302188, IMG submission 198783) | Peat permafrost microbial communities from Stordalen Mire near Abisko, Sweden - II_Bog_E2_1 | ecosystem: Environmental > Terrestrial > Soil > Wetlands > Peat | place: Sweden: Abisko...
AAATTAGACTAATCAACAAATGAGAATAGTTTTAATGAGCTACTCATAGTTAAAATTATCTTCTCTATATTTTAAGTTTCTTCAACAATTGGTTCAGCTCACCATCTATAATTTTCTCCATTTGATGCTTGATTTAATGATCAGATTCGTCATCAATTTCTGAGAAGAGTAGTTCCTACTCTTTTGATGGTGACCACTTCACCTGAATAATAATTGATTAGCTTGCTTTTATAATGAATGTTATTTAAAATTTTATTTGATTGAAGATATCTTTTTGTAATTTTCACAAAAAGAGTTATTGTAATTTTAGACTATTCATTTTAAAAAAATTTAAAAACTGGATATCAATCAGTTTCACAAGTCCAGAAATATGAAGCATTTATATTTTTCATGCAAATGTTGCGATAAATTAACTGCTATTTAGTAGTATACAATTTGGATATGTTAGTAAAACTTATAAATATTATTTAAAATGCTTTGTGGAGGACCCTCATTATCTGAAGTTACGGCCTATGACCAATAGCTTGTGAGTCATCATGTTCAATAACTGAATGCCAAGCTTGGAGTCAACAACACCTCATACAAGGTTGTGAGCATTTCCCATCAAGTTGTGGCTGGGCAAAATCACTTCGTCCATTTGCTTGGAGAACCTGATGGAAAACAATACACTGCCACTATCAACCAAAACCTTCAAGGGGAAGAAAGTATATTGGAGGTTAGTCATGGTCATAATGCTCATAAGCATGGTCATGGCCATCATCATTGATGAAAAAATCAATTATTAGCAATAATTATTAAATTACAACGTTGAATGAATTAAGAGTAAAGAGCTAGTTTGAGTTATACAATTATTAAGTGAATCTTCTGAAAAATAAAGCTTAGTTTTTTTAAAAATACCAACATAAATTTTTCATAATTAGCTTCTGTCCATATTTTGAAGCCTTATTTTATACAATTTGAAATAGTTTATAAAAGAGCTTTTGATAATTAATTGACTGATAATTTCTTATCTTAGATAATTGGTAGAATAAAATATTTTAAAAATTAGAATAAATGACTGCAAGTTATAAGATGTATAAATCATATACATGCACATGAAATTAAATTAAATAACGATGAGATATATTAGACAAACTCTTATTATCAAGTTAAATATTAAATTTTCAATAGATGATCACCTATATTGATCAGCTATATTGACCAAAGAGTTATTGATAAAATAATAACAATCCTTAAGTAAAATTGCTTCAATAAATGCAGTTTTTGACAATTTTGTTGGCATCTTAATATAACGATAAAAATCTATGACCGTAATAATTACAAGATTATCCATATATAAGTCGAATTTAAGTCATCATATTATAATTAATATATAATTTTAATATGCCTGAAGTTGAACAGCAATTATCCAAAATTGTAGAGTTCACTTAGATCAAGAAAAAGGATGATCCTTTCGTTAAACAGATCAAAAAACATTCTTTTTCCAAAGCAACCGAGCTTTTGAACCTCTTCTATTCTTTTATTGTGGGACTGCTTTGCGGAGTTGCTTCCAAAAAACATGTTGGCTATTCAAAGATTCTGGGGGCTTTAATCGGAGTTATGTCTTATATTTACAATCGTCAAGCTTCCCAACTCAACGACCAGTGATCTTTTTATTTTATATTCTCTATTTTCGTAAATGATGATTTCATACCAGTTAGGATATTCTAATTTACAACTCTGGAAAGTAGTATAATCAGAAATATCAAAGGGAGTTTAGCATCTTAAACTTTTAGTCTGCTCTTCAAAACAGCAATATTTATCAGTTAAGATTTTATTGAGAAGGATGGGAAGTGTTTATTTGTTAATTTTATGCTGACATCAAGGCAGCATGAATTAGAACATTCATAATATATAGATTCTGAAAACTATGAGTAAAAGCATATCAAGATATATCATTTTAACGAGCAATTATATTTCATTTCATAGGAGTATCAAAAGATGGAATCCATTCGTAATTTTAGAGAAACTATAAATATCCAAGATGGAAGAAAACTTACATATACTCTTTTGGTATCAGCTTTTTCATAATTATTTATGATTTGTTCTTCTTGATCTTCTCTATGTTAGGCATTAAATACCCTCTTTACGATCTTTTATCCTAATTTACAAACTGAATATCTGTATTTTTAACAATAAAATAATCATTGCCAAGCTTATTGATATCTTTATGGCATAAAGATGCAAATAATATCTTTATACCATCAAAAATAAGCTCTTTTCATCTTTATATTTGATTTACTCTCAACAAAGCATAAAATGCATTTGTAAAAAATTAAATTCAATGGTGTATTTTATAAAAAGGAAAAAATGCAAATTTCAAAATTATTTGTTAGTATTGGTCCATCATAAAATAGAGAATTATCCAAATATAATTTAATCAGTTTCATTTATTATAAAATAAGTTTATAGATTAAATTGGCATCTTAGTCTTATGCTAGTTCGTCTTGATTAAAATTCTTAGCCATTGATGGTGATCTCAAAATCAATAAATCAATTTTTCATCTCTTTCAAAATATTTCTATTTATCCGCCTTCATAATTTATACTTTAGATATATTGTTATTTACTATTTTTTACTTTTTATCATTCATTCATTATTACGTTTGCCTATCAAAAATTGAACACTTATAATAACAACAGATAAGTTAAAGCTTATGTTTTCTTGTTGTTGTCCTTCTAAAAATAACGATTAGGATACCATTAATGATTCCTCACCTGCCGAAAAACTTCTCTAAAATAGTATCAAACCAGTCACTTAAAAAATATAAATAAAGAAAGATCCATAAATCTAAATTTAAGCCACTCCGGAGCCTAAAACTATTCCGGCTAATAGTTATTTAAAATCAATGGACGACCTTGAAAAAGATTTTTCTAATAACTACAAAGAACTCAATGATGTACCAATTGAAACTAAAACATCTTCAAAAAGTTTAAATAGAATTAGTAGTTATGAGGATTTAGAAAAGCCAAAAAAAAAGAGTGAATTATGGGATTAATAGTCAGGAACGAAGATCCTCTATTATTTTAATCATAAATCTTCAGAAATGGTTTTTACTTTTAAGGTCTCCAAGTTTAAAGTTGATGAAAATAATCCCATCAATTATGCAATAAATCCAAAAAGGTATAGTCATAAGATACAATCAAAGCCATAACAGGCTTCTCTCTGCCTTGTTATATTTTCAAAGACTCTTTCTGATTTAAAAATGTTGTCAAAAACAATCAGTGCGGAATCTCATATTAAGATAATTTTAGGTGTATTAAACAAACAGGATGAAATTAAAATACCCAAAAGTCATTATGAAAATGATGAAATTCATGAAGTTATTTTGATTGGGAATAACTGTTTGAAGCTTTAATCCTTTGATAAGATTGTCATTTCAACTCTGATGGAAAAATAATTTAACAATATCTTGCATTTTTGCCAAAAGAATACTGAATTCTACGAGTTAGAGGATCTTTCTAAGATTGTGTTTATGTTTCCTCCTGAAACAACTTTATCTGAAATCAATTTAATCTTTTCTAAACTGTTCCGTAAATTTCTAATTTCATAAAAACTTTAAAAAATTATAAAATATCTTGGCTTTCACATTGAACTAGTCTCAAGTGACAAATGTGAGTCAGTAATTTTAGTGAAAAGCAGCTTGCTGTAATGCTAGCAGCCCAAATAGATTACTAACCGAGAGTTTTAAAACAGATTAGAGCTAGCAATAGGTCTCCTTATGATAGAAATAGATTATACAAATTTTAAGAGTTATAAAAAGATAATGTAAAATTTCTACAATGACATGTCAATAATAAAATATCTAAAATTTATCCAATATTTGCATAAAGAAAAGAAAGAATTTATAACCAAGTTGTAGGAGTTAAAGATATTTGATAAGGAAGAGTTAATTTAAATACAGAAGAGTAATAAAATTGAGGAAAAGCATATTAATAATTCTGAAACATGCATTATAATCAAACATCGCAATAAGAAAAAAATAAGTTAATTGTTTGGATAATATAGGAATACTCAAACTCCGGCTGAAAGATTATAAAAAAGATAAAAATAGTGGGATGATGACCTCAAATAAAATGATATTCGAGTAACGGTTAACGATAAAAATGAAGTTGAATTCAATGATAACTGCAATATCTTTGAAGCTATTGATGATGGGTACGTGGAAGGAGCCGATTTGGATATAATTTCAGATCTTGAGCCTATTGATTTTAAGGAAGATAATTGATATTTATACCGTATTCTTCTAAAATAAAATGTTATATAGCTTAAGGAAGTGGTAATCTATCGAGATAATTGTATAAATTACAGTATTTATTTATCTTAAATGAAGATAACTCAAGATAAACAATTGTAACATTAATGAAACTATTAAAAATATTAACCAATCATATTTGTATTCCCAATCGACATTTAATTGCCTTTCTTTTTTATTACCATTCCCTTTCCAAAGTAGTTTAGCTTTTTAGAACATTTTTATTCATGTTTATCGTCGAAATTGGTAAATTATTTTCTTACCTCTTCATGCTTTCACTCAGTTCAGCTATTATATTAAATTTATACAACTATCGATGTTGAACATCGCTACGCTTAATTTTCCCTTCTTTTTGGTGATACGATAAAGCTCGAACGGGAGATTACAGTTTTTGTTTGTTTTAAGATCTTTAAGAAGAGTCTTATGTTTTTAAATGCTTGTGAGTTTTTTCCAATATAGGGAGTTTGATTTTATCCCTTAAAACTTGATAGGCATATTGATTTTGAAGTTACGAATGAATATAAAAATTACTCATTAAGTTTTTAAAATAATTTTTATTTTGATAATGAAGTTCATCATGAGTTTATGATTTTTTCAAAGTTTTTTCAGTATCAATTATAAGGTTACTTTTACTATTGACTTATAGATACTTTAATCTTTATAGAAAAGATTTTCTATCAATTTGTTTGGTATCATGATTCTATTACTTTAATTGCTGAAGATTGCATTTCTTTCTCAAGGAAATGGATTCTTTTTGTTTTGATAATTATTAGTGCTGCTTTTATTTCCAATGATTAAGAATCTCATCTATTTTTTTATTTGATTGAGTCTATACGCAGTTGTTTTATGGAATCATTGAAAGACTATTTTGGCTTTAAGATACTGACACGTTCCCTGAAAATATTGTTTTTTTGATAGTATTAATAGTATTAAATTGCATCATTGGTTATGTTTTTACTTTTATTTGCAGCTAAAGCTATTTACATTATTAATTTCCTTTTGTTGGCTTATTGAGAACATTTTTAAGAAATAATGAGTAAGCATCTTTATTCTTTTTTGCTTCAGTTAGACTTTAAATTGGTTCTTATAAATCTAAGAGTTTAATTCGAAGAGGGCTTTTTTCTTTTCTTTTCGTCAAAGTCTTTTTAGATTTTTTATTCTTAGTTTTTTTATATTTCTTCGCTGGCTTTAATAGTAGATCTTGTGTCTATTGTTCTTTGTAAAAAGTGAATAGTCCTTTTTACAATAAATCTTCTTATAATTTCATTTATGAAAGATAAATTATATCGCATTGATTGAATATATTTTACCAAATCATATAAAAAATTCTAATCAAATTAAATAAATATCAGATAATTTCCTAGTCTTATTCATAGTTATATCTGATCATTATATTATTTTTCCAAAGACCAGAGATATGAAAAGCATTTTTAATGTGCAAGATGCCCTATCCTTATTTTTTATCTTCTTTCCATTGACCTTAATAGATTTCCTTTTAGTTTGATTCAATTCCAAATCCTTATCTCATATTATTTTTCATTTCTCCTTCAAAAAGATTACCTCTACTATCGCGAAACTAGTTATAAAATTCATTTTTGCAATGCATTAATTTTTGCTTTTTTTATATTAACTCATTTTTATTGTGCTGAGTATCAATCAAAGTATTCTTTTCCCAATGATATTTCTATAAAATACCTCTATTTTCCCACATAGGCTTTTGATCTTTACCGAAGGGACCAATAAATAGTCCTTCAGTTTAAGGTTAATGAGGCTTAAATAGTCCAACAAAAGTGACATTATTAGGAAATTTAACTTTTCCTAATCCTATTTTATTGTTTTTAGTCCATGATCCTTCATACTCTCTTCCATCAGGATAAATACATTTTCCATGACCTTATTTATTTCCTTTTTTTAATTCTCCTTCATAAACTTCTCCTGAAATAAAAATATATGTTCCATATCCCTGCATGCAATTTTCAACCCAATCTCCAAAATAAAAGTCATTGGAGTTAAATAAATACAATCCCTTCCCTTCTTTCTTATTTTAGAACATTTAACCAAAATATATTGATCCATTTTCATAAAATTGTTTGGTCCAATTGGTTTTAATATGTATATTATCGAGAACCTTAAGTATTTTAGACTCATATGCATTCTCTGGAAAATGCTATTATAATCCGAAATATTTTAATATTTTTATGCATAATTTGGGAACTTAAGTGTTTTCAATTAGAATATTCTTTAAATTAAAAGGTTTTTTCTTTGGAGATGAATATACATTATACTGTTTTTGGCTTGATCTCTTGACTATTTTTATGTTTTTCTTACTTTTCATAGTTTAATTGATAAAATTACTTTTGCTTAACGAAGAATAATTGTTTTCATTTCCTTATTCAACATAAATTGTATTTGGAACTAGTCTACTCATTTTACGTTCCATCAAAGGTTCTTCGTCCTTGTTCGAGCTTGTAGAAAAATTAGATACCATACTATTATTGAGCTTTAAAATTTGGCTTTGCATAGCTGGTGATTGATCAGAATTTTCACTATTTTTTGTTAGATTTCGCTTATGATTTGGCAAACGATATGTTGATCTGATTGTTAATATTTTTTGGCTCTGCAGAGAAGAAGAAATTTCTGGAATATTAATTTTCCAAATCTCTTCCATTGAATAGTTTTGATCCAATATTATTTTTCTGACGAGATTGCCAAGACCTTTGGCATTATATCTACTGCAGAAATACTGCAATCTCAATGACAAATGCGATCTATTTAATTTATAAAGTCCATATTAATAGTTTCTTTCTTTCATATTGGATGATCCTAAGTGCAATATCATCAAGAATAATCTAAAATAAATTGATTTTTTGCTTGATTTCACCTGTACTCTCAAATTATTTTCTTTGCTTTCCACAATACTTTTAATTTGTTCTAAATCCTCATCACTGAAGTAGTAGTTTTACAATTCAGTTTGATCGCGAATTACAATAGAAAAGCTGTTATTCATCCAACTGTCATAACAATACTAAATTTATCCATTATGAACTCGAAGGCAATCGACTAAAACATCTTCTACTCCATATGTTTCTATGATTTGTAATAGCTTCTTAAGAACTTACCATAAGCAAGATTCAATGGAACCACATTTTTATATCCATCCTTTAATCTATCCTTCTTGATTTGCCTTGATGAGAAAACTAGAAAGGGGTTATCCATGAAGCGGAAATAAATAGATAGCCTCGTCCTTGTTGATGCTTTTAAAAATGGGATATTATAAATTTCTTGTGGTGGATAATTGGTAGTTATGAGGCAATTGCTTACCGAGGTACTTGAGACCATTTTTAGAATATAATCCGTACTAGCCATAGATGCAATTGTCTAATTGTCTAACTTTTTTAAATTTGTTAAAAACCTATCTTGCAATTTATCTAACTTTTATCCCGTCTTTATTAATTACTCTCATATTATTAACGAATATATAAGTAATTACTATTAATATTAAAGTAAGCTTTTATCAATCAATTTCATTCTATGATTTGTTTCTTTAATACATTAGAGGCTGAAAGATAAGATGCAAATATAAAAATCAAAATATCTTGAACGAAGGTGATGGGACTTCTTTTCCAAAGCTTATTCTAAATAGTTCCGTGGTTTCTTCCAAGGTTGCCTTAGTATCTCTTTTTGTTTCTTAAACAGATGTTATACTATGTTAAACAATGTTCAGGCTAATTAATTTTTGTATTTCAGGCATTAAATGATTGTTTTTATTGTAATTATACTCATAATAAGAATAGTTACTTGAACAAATTTATTTGATTTTGTACTTGATTGATCTTAAGTTTTAATGATAGTCTTGGATTATCTTTTAGAAGGCCTGCTGATTTATTTATTTCTCCTCGATAATTGAGTTTATATTTGGCAAAATATCCTCTTTTATTATCCCAATGTTTTGATAATTCTCTTATACATTCTTTTAGTTTTGATCGAGCTCCTAAATAACTGAGTTGTAAAATATTTTTAAATTGAAAACAGTTTTTTAATAAGATGACTGGATTTATTAGCAAATTCTTCGATAATACAAATGAAGTCTGCTTTCCTCTAACTTGTATTTTTAATCAATATACCTTTTGTAGTTAATCAAATCTTCTTTCGACTGCCTGAAGATTGGTTCAAGCTCATCAACATCCAAAAGAAACATTTTTAATCTTTACAATCGTGTTTATTTAACTTCATTGAGTTTTAAACCTGATGCATTTTATCCTTCAGTTAACTGTATCATTTGACAGCCCTTCGTCACCAAATTCACAGAACATTTTTAACAAAATGTTTTTCGTTAATTTGTATCATCCAGCAATCGATGACTTGCTTTTTTTTATGGATGGTTGAAACATTTTTATCCTTTGATTATTATAACTTCCTTTTAAAGATCTTATTAAACTTTAGTCGAAATGGAATTAATCATAGTTGGCTAGTTTTTTAAACTCTAGTTCTGTAAGCTGCTGAAGATTTATTTAGGGATTGATTTTCTAATTTATTCAGTAGATTTGATGAGAATATTATTCTATAGCTAATGAGTTTACTTTTTATTTTTTTTAATATCTTTGAGAGTAACCTTCATTTTTTTATTATTCTGGCTTTCTTATTTTCCCAAAAAATATTTATCTAAAAAATTGTTGACGTGTGGTTCGTCCTTTTCAGTTGAATTTCTGCTGCTACTTTTAATATTGTGAAATATCTTTTGTTTTTCAGTTGAGAGGTGACTAAATTTAGAGGTAGAGCTGAGTTAATGGATGTTCTTGACTGTTTTATTAAAATTACTTGCAGTAATATCAATGTTTTTTGTGGGGATATTTCTATCATTTACAATGGTTTTACTAGGTGAGCGTTTACTCTGCTGCGAATCGACTTTTAATGCATAAGACGTTATTTTAACTTCGTGCATGTTCGGATCATTATTTTCTTTATTGTATACTTCTCTTAATTATTTCAAAAAAGCATCGCCCTGTTTGTCAAACACACCAAAATGTGGAAGTTTGCTGATGGTTTGATGGTTGCGAGTCGGAGTTTAGCTTTTGCATTGTTTACTTCTATTATTAAGCATTTACTAAGAATTTTCAAAGGTCTTTTAAATTATTAACGATATAAGCGGATACTATTCTTATTTTGGTAAACGCCATCATATATTTAAAATAATAAACTTTCTGAATTTATGGCCGAAGAGTAAGATATGAATACAGTTGCCAAAACTAAGAGAATTTGACAATAATATCTTTTGAAAAAGCAAAGTGTATTGCTTTCCTGGCTTCTCATGCCAAAAAATTAAAGTGGGTATTGGAATCTATAAGTGGAAGTTCTCAATTTTATCATTTGTTTATAATTGCTTTTCTATAGATTATCTTAAACCCAGCATAACGGTTTAATTTAAAATAATAATTTGAATGAAAAAAGGAGCACCGTCCAAATCCAAACAGTTCAATGCAAAAGCATTTTAAAGACCAGGCTTGACAGAAGAGGAAGTCCTTGAAATTAAAGAAGCATTCGATCTCTTTGACACGGACGGAGGAGGTTCAATCGATCCTAAATGTATTTTCATTCATAAATTCAGAATTGAAAGCCGCAATGACATCCCTTGGCTTTTAGTCCAAAAATCAAACTATTTATCAAATGATTGCTGATTTGGATGCTGATGGAACTGGTCAAATCGATTTTGAATAGTTTTTGGAACTGATGACAGCAAGAGTTTCCGACAAGGATACTCGCTAAAACATCAGGAAAATATTTAATCTTTTCGATGATGAAAAAACAGGATTTATTTCAATAAAAAATCTTCGCAGAGTGGCAAAATAGTTGGGATAAACTATTGACGAATCTGAACTTCAGGAAATGATTGAAAGGGCTGACACTGACAATGATGGTCTAGTTTCCGAGGAGTAGTTCTATAACATTATTACAAAGAAGACTTTCGCTGCTTGATCTGCATACCTTTTATATTCAAATATTTTCTAGAATACTTTAATTAGTAAATATTTATCAGTAAAAAATAAAGATAAAGTTTGTCAAAATGGCAGAAAGTAAAAAGAGCATTCTTAAACTTAAAATTTATTTATCTTACATTTTATTGGTCCTTTGGTATTTTCAAGCAGATGATTGCATTTAATTCTTCTAAAGATTATTTTTTAATCTTGCAGTTATTAGCCTTAATTTTATAAAAATTGTCTTCATCAAATTGTCAAGTCTATTCTTATTCATCTTGTTCGATCTTAAATTAATATTACAATATTTTTACATCTAAAACTATAAATATTTAACTCATGAGATAAATTCTATTTCTGCTAGTCAACGTTCTCATTGCGGTGGCATTAATCTATTAACTCTATGACTCAAAACAAGAGTATTCTATTATGCCAGAAAATATTTAGTGTCTTAATCCATCATAATCACAGAAGATAGCGTGTGCTCAGTGTATCCAACGTTTACCAAACATGGACTAAAATAAAGGGTTTTTAATCGATCATAATTCTGATTATTTGATATTGGAGATACAGAAGAAACAAAATTTCCTGACTTGCAAATAATTTTTGCATTTTGTTAATTACTCTGACACAATTAGTATCAATCTGGAAATGGATAAAAAATAATCAATTACTGAATTTATTCAATAATTATAAGGGAAGATAGTGAATGCGACTGAAAAAGTTCATATTGTTTAGCCAATATATAAATAATTTATAATCTATCGATGGCTGCTTCCCAATCAATCGAAGAATATGAATGTAAGATATCCCAATCAATAGTACATTAGTTATCTGCACCATAGTTTCCTGTATCTGCTTAATGCAATAGTATTAATAGTAATTACAGCCTTTCTGATCAATTGCATCACTAGATTAAGCCGTTTAATCAAATGCCTTTTATTTGCTTTATTTATAAACCTAGAGTTTATAACCTTCAATATGGGCTATAATTAATTTCATATTTCAATGTGCTATTCATTGCTTGTAGCTGCCTCATTAAAAAAATTGGAAGTAAAAAATACAATACTAATCATCTATTTTGTTTCTGGATTATCCTTAATATTTTACCCTATCTTTAAACCTCTCTATGCTTTTGGTGGATTATTTTTAATAATTACAAAAGGATATAGACAAGTGCATATCAAACAGATTTGGGTCTACTTAATTCTTTCCCATCTTTTACTATTCTTGAATTCTTTGGTTCAATTTTACTTCTATAACTATATTGCTGATGCCAAATGCCAAATTGTAGAATTATCTATTCTTATTCTTACGCCTACAGGTTTTTTAATTCTTTCAGATCATAAAGTTTTCAACCCCAAAGAATATATATAGACAGACCCCGAAAGAAGATTTATTTCTTTGAATGGATTTGATGAGTAAGAGGAACTAGAAGAGAATTGATTGTGTATAATTATAATTAATATATCAATGGCTGAAGAAGAGTTAGAGCTCTAAATTAGCGTGAGTATTAAGAAGAAAGTATATATAATTAAAGTTCCGAAAAGTATCGACCTTTCATAACTAATCCATGCCTTTTTAAAATAGAATAATCTCAGCCCAAAACATCATTCATCAATTATCAGATTAATAAAGGATAAACTTGCTGAAGAACAGGTTAAGAATTAACAGCAGTAAAATTAAAGAGAGTTCACTTCAAGTGAAGAGAATATATCACCAATCAGTAAAACTGCCAAAACCGAGAAATAAGAAGTATCTGAAACCGTTAATAATAAAAAGAAAAATATTTTGATATCTAAAATACAACAATAATTATAATTCAATAATCGCTAATATCATCCTGATAGCCGTCAAGTCTACGAGCAATGGAAGCAAAGATAAAAATAAAAAAGTAAAAAAGAAGAAAAGCAATAAAAAATATCATTTAAGGCATCTCATATAGAGACTTAACGGGAAAAGCATTCTCCTGATTATTTTTACAAAAAAGGACTGAAATTCAAAGAAGATTGCGAGCAAAATTGTTAAGCGTAGTTTAAAAAAGTATATCCTTTTAAACTAACAAACAAACAAATTACTTAAGATTAAAAGAAAAAATTATGCGATAGATTGTGCAAAGAGAAAAGATAAATTAATGTGAAAGGCTATTTGTAAAAAAAAGTGGAAGAAGTGACTCCCAAAGTAGAGAAAAAGATTGACCCGATTAAATTTAGAGTTAAAATATTGTAAGAACAGGTAGATAGAGCATTATACGAAATGTTGAGAGACAAAAGTTTATCTCAGAATAAAGTTAGACCCGTTTCCAAAAGTCCTTTTAGAAAAACAATGATTAAATGAATTATTTAGCACTATCAACTTTTATTTTTAAACAGGCAACTTTTTAACTATATTTTTTAGAACAATTGATATATTTTTATGGAAATTCTTTTGGATAAAAAACAAAGTGAAAATTAAAAACAGAGTATCATTTAAGCTTAAATAAATGATTTTTTTACTTTTAAATTTGCTTTTTGCCTTTAGCAAATGTAATTCGTCTCTTAAAAATCCCTCACTGGCTCTATCGATATATTATAGTTTGACTAATGGGAGATCCAATAGCATCATGCCTAAGTTCACTGATCCGTTATAATCGTTTTAAGAACAACAAAGCGATCAATAATTTTGCTTAAGGAAATAATCATTTCACAATGATACATAAATTATGATATAAAATGAGGAAATTACTTTTTATCCCTCGAATTGAAGAGAGTTTCTGTATATTTATCTTATAGCATTGTAGTATTGATATAATCCCCAAAAAGGGAATCAATATAGAACCTTGGAATGTAAATAGGAACTCACTAAGTGGGAATGCAAAAGACAGACTAAGACAATTAATTAAAAAGAAAATCAACCCAAATAAGCCATACAATAATCACTGCGTGACTATATAATAATTGTACTCGTATCGCACAAGAATCTAAAGATTAATACTTCATGCCTTTTTTTAAAAAAACAGCCCTTCTTTTAGAAAAATCATATCGACTATAAATACCTAAGCATCGCAAACTTACATCATTAAATTGGCAAATGCTTTCCTTTGTAAAATAGCTCTTGGAAATAATATCTTAGATCAATAATCATTGACAGGCTCAAACTCTTTCAATAGTTACACACAGGCCTTGCCATTAACACCATTCAGATGGTGAGTGCTATTTAGTCCCAAACAGAATAAGATTTCCTGTGTGATCTTCTTACGTAATTTTAATAAATTGCCCTCCGGAATTGTTGAGTTTGTTACCCTCAAAGGTTACTTTCGCGCTCACATACCCAAAATTTTTAAAGCTTGCAGGATCCATTTTAGTTTGGCAACCAGGACAGAAATTTTTGTTTTTGATGAGCCCCATGTCAAAAATTCCGTATCCTTTCATCAACCATATGTGGTCCTGCATGTTATAGGAAACGGATATACATGAAGAGTTTTAGCAGCAACCCTTAATATTCAATCCACCAGCAACTGTATAAAAACGTCTTCGCTGGTCATCCTTTGAAAGCCAATTGGTGAGAGTGACTGACGTTTTTGTGGAAAGATCAATATTCGATTTGTAATCCATCTTGATCTTGTACTCTTAAAGACTATAATAATTTAATTCTTGTTGCAAATAAAATGTAATTCAAATTAGATTCCTGCCTTAATCTTTTATCCCTCTTGAGAGTTCCTTTATATGTATCTTATAACATTGCAGTATTGATATAATCCCCAAAAAAGGTATCAATATAAAACCCTGCAATGTAAATAGATAGGAACTCACTTTGTGGAATGCAAAAGATAATGCTAAATTGAAAGAGTTTTAAAGTTTTTTCCTGTGTTTTCACAACAAAAAAATATGCAATGCTCATAGTAAACTTTATCTGAAAAATCAAGACAAAAAATATCAACTCATGCAATTTGCTATAATCAAATCGATTGTCTGATATATTCTAATTAATAATTCAAAAATATATTGCTTCAAATGGGACAACAACATAATAAGAAAATTTATACTCGAGATGCATTCCAATAATTTTATGAAGAAGTTCTTTCTCATGACTATTTCCCATCGTAAAAAACTTTTGGCTTTCGCAAATCCAATATACAAGCTTTAAAACTGCATTAGTTGCCCAAAGCGTTTCTTAATTCTTTAAACTCAAATCGTGAATCAATTGTATAGTAACCAACAATAAAAAAGAAATTAATGCTTCCGTAGGTTTATCCATATAGTTGCCTTGGATTGCTTTTCATAAATTTCAAGGACAAAATATCATGTGGAACTGGATGCTTGATTGGCAAAAATTATGTTCTAACCGCTGCGAGTAATATTTATGATAAGTAAACCGCTTAGTTTGCTACTGAAATTAAATTTGTATTAAATTTGGTTGCCAATAAGGGAGATATATACCTCGTTAAACGAAAAATATTTTTCCATGATAAATATATCCAAGAGGCCGAAGGATCACATCGATATAATTATGCAGTTTTATAGATTCTTCGAAAATAGTTTAGTTAAAGCAAACATTAATAAAACTCTTAAAAAGGATCTGTTAATATAGAACAAAACCCTGGACTGATCTATGGATATTTGGGAATATACACTAAATTTGTGGGGATGTAAAACATTTTTATTTATGGGTATTCAAAAGAACCATCTGAAAATAATAAGATGGAATACTATATTAGAGGATAAAAAATAGATAAACTATTATGTAAAAATAGTTCAATAGGCTATAAGATGGAGAGTTATCCGAGTGAATCCGGAAGTCCCATTTTAATCAGAAGAAATTAATATTACCATATTGTTGGCATTCATATCAGTGGAAAGAAATAGCTTGGCTCAGGTCTGCAATTCGATTCAAATATGAGAAATACTATTAACGGTTGGATTAAACAAACTGAAGGATACATGGATTTGTCTAACAAGTAAATAAATCCCTTGGGAGTTGCTCTTTTTATTAAATACGATTGGCATAACATAACAATTATTAATCTTGGTATTAGTTCTTTAATTCAGATCAAAATAAAATTGGAAATGAAGGACTAGTATTATTGTCTAAAATTGCATGGCCAATTCTAAAATAGCTTCATTTAAATTAAAATATTATCAACAAGTTGGAATTTGAGCCTGGGTCTGTTAAAAATCTACAGCATTTCCATTTAGCAAAAAATCAATTGAAGGAAATTGGGATTTTAGCTGAACTTCCCATTCTAAAGGTTATTGATCTTTCTTAAAATAAAATAGAAAGCATTGACTGCATATATACTCTAAAATATCTTGAGAGACTAAATCTTAGTACATCTTATTTAATAAAGATAGGAATAAACTTTATAAAATATCAAGTTAAATTAGTAAACTTACAGAATTAAAGAAGCTACATCTCAGCCGCAACGAAATATAACTCCTACCAGTCGAAATCTTAAAATTGAAGTCATTGATAGCCATTTCCCTGGATGGAAATCGTTTTAAATTGAAGGATAACGATATTATTACCAAATTATCCAGTTCCAACGTTTAAGTCATTATTAGTTGATTTCCGAGAGGACCACTACGAAAACTGATTATTTTAGGTTTATGAAAGATATATTTTAAAAATACAATTTTAGCATTCGATTATTGACTCAATGAAAAGCTAGATGATAAATAGGTCGATAAAATATGAATTATCTTTATTTTAATTTTCCATACCATGATGGAATTTTTTTTATTTGATCAATTTTTTTTTTGAGAAAAAAAAGATAAATAATAAGTCACCAAAGAAGAGAAATATAAATTTGTAAAAAAAGAGTCCCTATTATTAATAATTTTTTAAGTTATTAATTATAATAGTTTCATCAAATCCTTTAATGTTCCATAGAAAATAAGTACAGTAATAAACTAGACTTATTTTTATACTTATATCAAAAAATTATTATTATTTTGATACTTCAAATGGGGGATAAGAGGGATGAGATCTTTGAATATCCTATATCCAGAATGAGGGTTGAATCTCGAGGTCCAAATTCTGAGAGTTAAAAACTCTTTTGTGATACTTTCACCAATGCTGAACTGAAACAGTTGCATTTATGTGACACATCAACAGTTGTCTAAAAATAACACAACAGACTCGGAGTTAAAGACAAACGCATCACTTTAGAGCAACTTGGCCTGGATGCAATTAAAAATGGAAATAATCTTTTTAATCTTGTAAAAAAGGGAAAAGCCAAAATCATTGATGCTAGAGCCAGTCAATTTGAATTTAAAATAACAATTGAAACTTAAACATCTCTTTAGATGAGTCTCTAAAGTGGAACTTTATTATATCCAGCAGATGATCCAAAAAAGCGCTTGCAAACAACACTTTTGAAGGATTAGCTAAAAACCGAACTTCATCCGGGATTAAACCATTTCAATCTCAAAACCTTTTGCTACAACAAATAATTGTAGGCTCCTCATGGATAACAATATCTATTATGCAGTATTCGTTGTATAAAGCATTCTTCAAATTTAAATCAAAAGGAAGTTTGGGATATTAGTTTACGAAAAAAAGAATAAATAGAAGTTATACTACGCTAATATGAGAAGAAGGATTAAATTAAAATGATAAGGAAGCAGGAGTAGATTTAGCGGATAAAGCAGGAGTAGATTGAGCGGACAAAGCAGGAGTAGATTAAGCGGATAAAACAGAAGTAGATTGAGCGGACAAAGCAGGAGATAAAAAAATTGGAGAAGGATTATAAGGAGCAAATAAGGAAGTAGGAATAGATTAAGCGGACAAGGTAGGAGATATATAATTCGTAGCTAAAAAAGAAGAGGGATTATATTGAGCAGATAATGAAGTAGGAATAGATTGAGCCGGCAAAGCAGCAGATATATAATTCGTAGCTACAAAAGAAGAGGGATAAAATGAAGCCGGAATTGATTGAGCGGAGAAGTAAGATAAAATCGGTGCCAAAGGACAACGATGACGTTGAGCTGACAGAGAAGAAGCAATATATTGCGCTGACAAGGAGAAAGATCAATGAGCTCTTAGAAACATGGGATATTTGATTTGTAAAATTAAATTCCTTCTTTTCTTTATTTTAAATTCATAAAATAATTTCTCTGTTAGATTGGAGCTAAAAGAATATACCGTTTAATTTGCTGTCATTCTTTCAACTCGACATATATATTTAGATATAAGGAATTATACATATCCAAGTTGAAACTTAAACTGTTTAGAATACTCAAATCAAATATTTATATCTTAACATCTTCTACAAATAATAAACAATGATTTCCTCAAGAATTATCAGGCTCCTTGCTTTAAAAAACCCACTAACCTAATTTAATAGTAATTCTTTCCATAAGGATTTCCTGGACTCTCAGTGTTGTAAGTATTATTTATCATAATTTCAAGAGCTGGCGGTTTGCATGAGCTCCATGGCACTATTTCCAGTTAACTCACTGAATTTGCATACCAATTGAATTTAGTACTGTGAAATGTGATATAGCTTTCGTTATCGTTCTTTTGTCTGATAGTAGCATCCATGTAACCATGAGAATTACTATTACTCGAAGAATGGTAATGATATATTTGAAGAAGCAGTCCAAAGGTATTTTAGGGGGCTTCAATGTCAGGCACAAAATTTTGTTGCGCTTGATGCAGTTTAATTTGGCCAACAAGATCTACTGGTTTGATCCTAATAATTTTCATCGCCGACTGCTTTTTAATAGCGTTAACTTCCTGCTTTAGAGCTTCCTAAGTATCATTTTGAAGTTTGAGGAGCTTTTAGCTCATTTTAATATTTTCTTTTTCCAGCCTTTCCAATTTTAGCAGTCCTTAGTTAAAATCAGTGTTTTCTTTTTCCAATTTTAGCAGTCTTTAATTACCTTGAGTAATGTTCTTATCACATGAATTTTGAGATTTCTTCAGAATTATTATTTCATTTTAATATTTTCCTATCATCTATCTTAGAATTTGGTATTTATCAACTTGTTTAATTGTTTAAATATAAATACTATTTTTCTTCATTTCACCCATAATTTCAAACATAATTTACAAACTAATTGTACCATTATCCATGATCTCGATTGAATTCTGATTTTGAAGAATCGCATCAAACATTTGCTTTGGAGTATCAAAGATAAATTTTATTAATGGTGCTTTATTTATAAATTATTTGTCAATAACTTGATCATAGGTTGATATGTCGTTGATAATTCTAGCAAAGATATGAGAACCTTACCGATTAGATTCAAGCGACATCGTTATTTCAGATTGATTAATTTTTTTCATAATTTGCTTAGATGAACCCAGCTAGTTTTACATAATTTTTGGATAAAAAAGGGCCCTAAATAAGAGCTGAAGAAAGAGCAGTATAAATATCTGCTTTAACAGGAAAGAAATAGTCATTAAAACTAAAAATATAAATTAATGATTCAATACTTTGTAAAGATCAAATTAAACTTATTTTTAATGTACCATCTATCGATCCGAATTTATCAGGTTGCGAATACTGATTGGATAATTTATATTGGAATCTATTTTCAATATAAAAATGTTTTCCTGATTGACTTTAAATTTATATAATATTCTAAATATCTATACTCAATAAATAATCAACAGAGGGAATTCAAAAAGAATAGCAATTTTTGAATTTGTCAAAAAATTCTTGATAAATTCTTGAATTGTTGGTATTAAGTATTATTATAAAAATTATGACAATGCTTTCCACCTTGAAATCATCAATTAGATTTTATCGATTTGTTTTTTTCTAATGTTTGAATTTTGATTATTCTTTTTTATTCTTCCTTAAGTTTACAAAATAACGGGATCTCTTCAGTGATTTTAAGTACATCGATTTTATCAAGAATCGCATCAAATATTTGCCTAGGAGCGTTAAATTTATGCTGATTTATCAATATCTTACTCATCGATTGTTTTGCTAGAAGATAAATAAAGAAAGTCATTCAATCAGTTTCATAAGAATAGAAATTCATTAAAAAGCACCCAAATATATGTAAATGCATATTTATAGACTTAAAGATGTGTTTCGATCGATCATGGTCATGGCCACCAAGGATAATAGTCTAAGTCAATGAATGCATGCCAAGCAGGATTGTTGCACAGGGTTACCGTAACGTTCCCACCAACTTGCTTCACCACTGGCTGTAACCACCCTCCAAAAGGAACAAAGTCATTCACATCCCAGTTTGTATTGACATGGCCAGTACTGTCATAGTCAGCGTACCAAAGCCACGTTCCTCCCTACCCCAAATAGGCCAATAAATCACAAGTATTTCCAAAATAAAGGTTCCATATGTTTCTTGTTGTGAAAATTCCGTGATAAGTTGGAGGAGAGAATAAATTACTAAAATATGTTAGAGCATCTGTTAAGAAAGCACAGTTGTCTTCTTGAGTATAGCTTTCCCATTAGCATCCAGGAGTCTTGTTTGGCTCCACTTTAATCCAAAAAGAGATACCACGCTGGTTGTACAGAGGTTGTAAGACATCTATCACTTGTTGTACTTGACTTGTTGGGTCATTATTACGACAAATAACCATATAACCATCAGCATAATCAAAGCCGCCAGTGAAAGCATTGTTTATTGTTTAAAGACCATTTGGATCAATGGATCCCCCATTATCTAAGGAATAAATTCGAGCAATAGCCCAAGAATATCCTTGCTCAACTAAACATCCATAAGCAGTGGGATTGAATGGACCAACTAAATCAATAAGTTTCCTTGTCGTAGATGGACTGAAAAGCAGAGCTAATAAAATAATGATGCTAAAGCCAAGATTCACTTTTTGATTCATCGCCACAATATAATTATTTAAACAAAATCGGAATACGATAAACAAGCCCTCTCTAATCGATTTATAAACAATGAACTCCAAGAATTAAGTATTGTTGGTATTGCAAGTTTCAATATGCATTCTGTTTTAAAAGATAACTCGTTTTCATAAACTAGGATCGGATATCGTGATTCTTTATTATCTAATTAATTCTTTTATAAGTCAGGGAATTTCTCAATAATATATAGCCAATACTTATTGAAAGATACAGATGATTTATCTCGAATGATGCGGTAGTCATCAAAATTAATTTTTAATATTTATTGTTTGTAATTTAATGGTAACGATGTTATTGGTAAATTATCAAATCTTAATGTTTAATAATGTCGAAGTCATTTCAACTGATTGGCTCAGAAGCATCCGAGAAACTGATAATATACTGATTGTGAAACCAAATTTTAAAATTATTAATATATGGGCAAGACCTAAACAATAAATTATTTTAAGAATCCAAGGATGAATAAGCAAATCTTTAAAAGGAGAAGAATTAAAGAATTAGGCTAAGGGAAATTATGTTTTAAAAAATTAGTATTTATTAAAGAGGCCTCAATCTTCTTTTAGGATTATTCAAACACTTTTGTGTCTCATATTTTCAATTTATTCTCTGTGCAAGCATTCTAAATATAATCATAAAAATTAATACACGTTTTACAAATATACCAAGTATACTTGATAATCATCAACTCCATAAAGTCTAATAATAAACTGCTATTCTATCTATACTGAAAAGGTGTAAAATACATGAAAGATTATGATATTAAAGACAGGTCCGCAAGATATATTTGATGTTGAGGGAAGATTTATAAAAAGTAAACCTAAAAGTGACATCAGCAAAATCCAGAAACGAAACAAGAGAAAGAATAATTATAACAACTGACGCCCGCACTCACTATTTGATGTAATTCCTTCCACTGCTCAGTCTGCTCTCTTGATGCCTAAAATATTCCTCAATATTTAGAACACCACTTCAAAATAATACCTCCCTCCATCAATATTATCATTTATTTTTATAAATTTGCATCAAATTGTATATTTCGACTGCAATTCACTCTATCATCATATTCAATGAGTCACACGAAATACAACGCTGAACAAATCAGGCGGGAGATATAACCCACCGCTTACCGCCATCTTCGCAAGTTGCTGGATGATCATTTGGGAGAACAAAATCGCGAATTGATGGCTCGATGCTAATCTCGAGATTATCGAAAGATGGAAGTGGCAAAACTAGATGATTTAAGCATATATAGGTGCAAGTTGCTCGGGGAATAACCCGGAGAAGATGAGATTGAAGATGATCAAGAGAGAGATGACGATCTGCGCCAAAAAATAGAGCAGTATAATCTCAGCAATAAGGCAAGCAGGGAGAAGGACAAAGACAAGGGAAGAAGGGGAAGGCGCATCATTGATAAGGAAGAGAGTCGCAAGAGAAAGATCCGTACGACCATCACACAGCAAAAACTGGATTAGATGAACCGCATTTTTAGCGAATACATCGATAATAAAGAAGTACCGCGCTTAGTATATAGAAACTTGCCGAGGCTGATGACAAATCAGAGGATTCATAAATCAAAAATGCCAGATAAAAATTAGAGATTACCAGTCTTAAGAGCATTGGGGAACGATTAGGTTTGGGTTATTCGACTATACTCCATAAATTTCGATAATTTCGAGCCACTAAAAAAGTGAAAGGAGGGGCACTGATCGCTGCCACCCAGCAAAAGCGGAAATACAAGAAATCGAAAGACATCGAGTAGTTAATCGAGCGGTCTTTAAGCGAAAAGAAATTTTTCACGGCTGTTGAACTGTCGAAGTACATCTTGGAAAAGTATCACCGAAGTTTGTCACGTTCGATAATATCCAGACATTTGGGAGAGATGGGCTACTCCTACAAGAACATTAAGAACGTTCCCGTCAATAAAAACGCGAGTATTTTAAAAAAATAGAGGAAGGAATATGCCGGCATGTTTACTAAGATGAAGTAAATTAATAAAGCTCAAATCTACTTTTTAGATTAGTGCACCTTTACAGCGAGAGACTTCCCCCTCAAATAATTTGGGAACTTAGCAGTGCATTAATAGGACAATGGTCCTCAACTGTCAGCTTTGCTGCTGGCTAACATGAAAGGTATCGTTAAATATTGTATTAAAGATGAACTGTTTTAATCAGCTGATTTCGAGAAGCTATTCGATTAATTGATTGAAGGATTCAGCGAGGAGGATGACGGACAATACAAGGTTATCGTTTTGGATATGAAGGAGATCCACCAAGGTGAAAGGATTTTAGAGCAGAGATTACAATTAAAGGAGAAGCACGTGGTGCTGTTCTATACTCCTCCATATTCAGGCCAATTCAATCTGCTCACCTTCATTTTTTAAAAGATAAAGGCTGCCCTTAGAGAGAAAGAATATGAAACACGTGAGGAACGATTGTACGAACTGCAGGAAGCTTTCAACTCCTTCGGAGAGTAAGGGATGGCAATTTGCGAAAAAGAGCTGACGGAACATATACGAAAAGCCTATCGATAGTAAAACTTTTGATTATACATCGAGTATTATACTATATCATACGGACTATTTCAATTCTACAATGCTATAAGATACTTTGAAAGGAACTTTCGTAGATATAAGCTACAAATAATAAATAAATCACTACCCATTTTACAGATAAGATGTATATATTTTGAAATTAGTGTTGACCATATCCATACTTCTTGCATTGATAGACTGCTTCCCTGTTGTGTCTTTTTCAGACTTATCGACCCTATGATTGCATGGTGTCCAAATGTCCATATCTATTCAAGATTTGCGGCAACTAATATTCTAATGTTATTTTTGATTGCTGGAATAAGTGCACTGACAATACCTGCGGTACTTGCGTTAATCTCTGCGTTGTGGGATCGGAAAATCAGTTTTATATTGATTTATGGGCATGTTGTCTGCAACCCAAATATATATGTTGGCAATTAATTTAATTTATGATTAATGAGCGAATTAAAAACCAACCAAACATAGCATCTTAAGACAATAATCTTATCAATAACTAATAAAACTTTACTATAATTAGAGGATAATTATTAAAATGCATTGGCATTTTTATTGAGTAAATCAATTGATCATTTGCAAAAATTTTCCAAGCTTTTTTATTAGCATATTTTTAGCCATCCAGCTCGATTTAAAACGTATATTTCATTCCCATAATGTGAGTTTATATGAAAATTAAGATTCTCTATTTACGACATTTTTTTTATATTATTAAACTACGTTATTATAAGAAACATATAAAGGAACTCTCCTCGATAAATAAACTAAAAAAATATCAATATCAGAAGAGCAAAATAATAATTTTAATTTAATTGATAAACTATAAATTAAGAATAACTATTGTAAAATGCAGGATTTAAAGGAAGGTTCATATCTTATTTATTCGCAATCCTCCAGCAAATTTTTGGATTTTCTCGAAGAGGATATAGCTTGAAATGCATATGATTCAGCCGTTCAAAGATTCTTTGCAAGAAATCATGTTGAGACTGTTTCTCTTCAACTAGAATAAACTGACTACTTTCTAACTTCATTCGGTTACGATAAAGAAATAATTATCGACTTATGGATTGGAAAATGGCTAAAGAGAGCTGTTTGCTATATAAAATGCTGAACGTAAGCGATAATTAATTCGCACAATATATAACACTGTTTTGAAGGTTTAAGGAAGAGGTCAGCCAAATAGAATCAAAGTGGTCAGTATGAAATATTGTGCAACTGGCAATAAATTTCGATACTTGAATCGTTAAAAGATGTTTTATATCAAATCAATAATGCAGAAGCACTTGGTATTAAAAAAATAACTAAAAATTTACTTTTTCCTGGGACTAAAAAGATTTCAAATAAAGAAAAAATAGTTGAATAAAATTTTATTCTTTTGCTTATTATTTGCTTCAGTATTTTCTCCATTACTCCTACGAAATGAATTTGTATTTACTTTGCAAGGTTTTATACTGATACTCCTTTTTGGGGATTCTATTAAAACTGCAATGTTATAAGATAGATATAAAGGAAATGAGATCATTAAATTTTAAAGAATCAAAATAATTCTTATTTTATGTTTTTAATTTAAAATTTTATTGAACAACACCTAATTTATTATAATTGATATTAATAAACTATGAAACACAACACCAATAAAATTGTTCTTTTACTGTTATTTATTATGGCGATTTCCGAGGCGCAAAGTAATTGGGAGTATTTACCTCAACCTGTTGAAATCTTCTATAGTTCTTCGGTGATGAAAGGAACCATTATCATCGACTATTCAAAAATAATTCCAATAGACAAGGATTATCAGGAAATCTCAATATTGTTATCTTGGTTTACAGGCACAATTGGAGGCTTTAATTCTTATTTAATAACATTGGAAAATGCTGATGGATCTCCTTTTAAACATTATTCAAGAGTTCAAACATATGATCAAAATGAAATTTCGTACAATACCTAAAATTTTGTTTTTCCTGTCTGCAAATCGCGAAAATGGTATTTCACATCTTAGGTAAGCCTAGGCAATCACTTTGGTCTTAAAATTTAGATTGTTGGGCGCAAATGATTCATAAAATGCTCATATAAAAATAAAATTTATAATTTATTAATATTCCAAGCTTGCTGGCTCCCATCTTTTTGGATAAATCAATTATTATTTGAATAAATCAATTGCTATCGTAATAATTTTATTCCTACAAAAAAGTCATTTATTATTTATATTCCAAGGTTCTATTTATATACCTTTTTGGGGATGATGATATCAATAATACAATGTGATAAGATCGATATAAAAACTCTCTTTGAGGGATAAATAATCAAGAAAAACTCAAACTTACTTTCTATTTGAATATAATTTTAATCGCCACTAATGCCACTAATGGGAGAAGTTATGTGCACAAACGAGTAATAAAGATAGATGACCAATTAACGCTTTAGAAGAAAACATTAGGAGACATTTAAAATCAACAACTGTACATATGCCCAATAGGTTAAAAGATATAATGAACTTTTGGTCTTGAAGTGACAGATGAAACTCGATAATTTATCACAAATAACTTCAATTAAACATTTTATTATCTAATTAAATACGATAAGAGACTTAAAAAAACAGTAAAGGACATACAAGTATTAACTTATCAAATACTTTAAAACAGCTTTAAGAATAAGACTCGCAATTATGACATTCAAATTCGGAACTTAATGAGGGAAATAGAGTCTTGCTCTATAGTTATAAAGTAAAAATTCAATCATAAGCTGTTTAATATTCGGGTCATGCTTATTTTGATGAAAACAATAATTTTAAAGAAATTTAAATGCAGAAATATCAAAAATACGTACCGGCTTACACTAATCCAAAGCCAACAATTGAAAAAAAGTATTAGAAAAGTTCATAGGATTACTATTGACAGGATAAGTTGCGCGTTCGAACGAGCAATGGCGTTAAAACATGAACAGATCCGCATAACAATGGAATAACTATAACAAAGGCAAGGGATGGTCCTGATTATTTTTAATTTTCTTTTTGGAATGAATTTTATTGTAGAATTCATTTATCTGTTTAAGTTTAAATTAATTCTTTTGTTCTTTTCTATTTCAAGCTCCATTAATAAGAACCTAAAGTTGAAGTGCATCTATATTGAACTGCAGGTTCTATATTAATACCCTTTTTGGGGGTTATATCAATACTGCAATGTTATAAGATACATATAAAGGAATTCTCAAAGAGGGATAAAAAGGAATTTCCTCATTTTATATCATAATTATGAATATTGTAAATAAGGATTTTATGTATCATTGTGAAATGATTATTTACTTAAGCAAAACTATTGATCGCTTTGTAGTTTTGAAAACGATTATAACGGATCAGTGAACTTAGGCATGATGCTATTGGCTCTTCCGTTAGTCAAACTATAATATATCGATAGAGCTAGTGAGGGATTTTTAAGAGATGAATTACATTTGCTAAAGGCAAAAAGCAAATTTAAAAGTAAAAAACTCTCAATTTAGCATGATCATTTGCATTCTTACTGAGTGAGTTCCTATTTACATTGCAAGGTTTCTATATTGATACCCTTTTTGCTGTTATATCGATACTACAATGTATAAAATACATATAAAAAACTCTCTTCGAGAGATAAACTAAGAAATAAAAGCAAAAAGGGAAAAATATAATAAAACCAAATATTGGACTTTTGCACTTAATTTAATAATTGTTAAAAATATTTTATAAAATTCGTTGATTAAAGATCAAATTGCGTTGTAAAATCTTGTTCCATAATCTTGGCAATTATTTCCAACTAGCATGTATAGGCCAATGTCATTCTGAATAAAATTAATCACATGTTGCATTTTTGTTGTTGATGGGGAATAAGAATATTTAACACTGATATTTTAAGGCCAATTATGACTGAAGCCCCAGCAAATTTATTTTCCTCGATATTATGCTGAGCTAAAAGACGAGTATTATCGAAGTTACACTGTACCTCCCGTGTATTGAGAACAGTAATATTTTCCTTTTTTTGTTTTAATAATCACCCACCAATGAGTTGTTGGATTTCCTGTGACTCCGGAAAATATTGATGTAAACCATCCAACTGATCCGTGAAAAATCCAGCCAGCTCTAACCTAGTACCATTAAATTTCATCTTAAACATCAGAGCATTAAATATATTTGTCTTGCAATGAAAGCAAAAAACTCATATGTTTGTGATGTAGCAAGACTTAGTAAAAAAATAATCAAAAAATAGAGAAGTTGGATAAAAGCTAAATTACCAAGACTTATAAATAAATTTTTACAACTATCAATAATGATAATGGATTTGTTTTTTCTTACAATGTTATAAGATACATATAAAGGAACTCTTTGATTCTAGGGGTTATAAACATTGGGAAGTGTATTGTTTTTTAAATATTTGTTAGTTATTCAAGACTTAATTATAATTATTCTAGACTTTATTAGAATAATTATAATTTAATCGAACTGTACTAGAATTGTTACAGGATCCCCTTTAATTCATTAGTTTGCTTCAATAGAAACAGACGACCCCATCTATTAATACTACAATGTTCTTAGATAAATATAAAGGAACTTTTCTCAAGGGATATTTACGAAATCAATAAGAAACAACTGGACTTAATTATTATTTTTATTTTTAATTATCAAGAATCAAATTATTATAATCTTTAATAGTAAAAAGATTAGAAAATGCCAAATTTCATTTATTCTCTAATAATCCTGTTTATTTTGCTTCCTTTTGCTGAATAGCAAATCCAATCATCCAAAATAACATTTGAGCAATATGCAGTTCACAAGTGTAAAGAAATATTTCGTCAACGCATCAAATAAGTATCTTAAAATAATGGAATGATTTTTTATTTAACTTCAGGCGTTTTTTCTGGCCATATCCTATTTTCTACTCTCGAAGAATTTAACCAATAAACAATGAAATCAAAGATAAAAACGATTAAAACGAAACATTGTTTTGACATGTTTGTTTCTAATGTGCTTTTGAAAAAAATATTTTAAGGAAAATCAGCTAGTGAAAAATATCAAGCAAAAAAAATTTTTTAGGAAGCCATGAAAGCTTTAAAACGATATTTAGCATTAAAACCGAATCCTTAGATTCACAAGATTTACGAGATAAAAAAGTTTCTGGATTAGTCATTCAGTAAACTCAGACATGTTAAAAAAAAAGATCTTCAGAGTCTAAACCGTCAAGCAAAACGTAAATATTCAGACTGGAACATAACTTTTTATGAAAAGAATGGCATTGTATATGCAGACATGGCCAAGGGTGGACTCAGTTATCCTGGATTGAAGGCATCTTGATGGATTTTGATTTAGATCTATTGTCCAATTATTCCATATTTCGATTCCTGTATTGTCTATTATAAGTACTCAGTCGAAGTACCTTCTCTCATCCCATCACTCTCAGCTGCCTCGTAGAGATTATTGGATTGTTTCTTTTGCATTCCCACTTAATGAGTTCCTATTTACATTGCTAGGTTCTATATAGATACCTCTTTTTGGGGATTATATCAAAGATGCAATGTTATAATATACATAGAAATCAACTCTCAAAGAGGGATAAATCATCACCTTAATAAAGCTCACTAGTCATATCAGGCAACTGTATTTTTATTGAGCAAGAATTAAATAAATTATAAGTACAAGACCAACAATGAATCCCTATTTGGAAAGGGATGGCGATAAAACTTCTGAGTTTGCAATTACAATTTCTCAAAATTAATTAGCGACTGCTGATATTTCCAAGTTTAAAACAACTCTTAAAATTTATCTTAATAAATTTCAAAATATTGAAGCAATCCAAAATCTTTTTCAATTAGTTGATCGTGCTCAATCTGTAAAATAAATGTTGATCTAAATAAAAACAGCACTCGTTATAATTGAAAAAAAAGACAAAAATTTGAATAAATGTATTTGCAATTCTAAGGCCTGCCAAACATGTTGTTCCTCAACAATTGAAAATTCAATGCAAAGCCTCAAATGTATATTATTAGCAGGAATGTCCTATCCAGATGAGATATTTCATGGAGCAGCTTCAATAATCACAATTCCTCTGGCAATTGCAGCATGTCCATTTATTTGTTCGTTTATGGCAATCTATCACTGTCAATGTTGCTGTAAAAGAGAAGAAAATAATTAATACAAAGAACTCTTAATCACACTTCGCCTAATTGAGGAACGATGTGAACAACAGAAATGATCGTTTATGTCTTTTTAAATTAATAGCGGAAATAATTCCTGTTGTAAGCTTGATTTTAGGAAGATTTGTATCTTTCAGAGTTAATTAAAATTCAAAGTAGCCCTTTCGGGTGTTAGTTTCTTTTGGATCAGTAGCTAATGTTATTCTTGTATGAGACTTTTTTATATTGATGAAGGCTCAAATAAACTAAATTCTAAATCCCACAAAGTGAGTTCCTATTTATATTGCAAGGCTTTACGTTGATACCCTTTTTTTGGAGATTATATCAATACTACAATGTAAGATACCTATAAAGAAACTCTTCCAATAATAAACGGTAGATAAGAATCTATGTTTATTTTACAACTTATTATTAGCAAGGATTAATTTATTATATTAAATTTTAAATTAGAAACCTATGGACAATGATTTAAGATAAATGCTTCGGGCTTTGACCTTAAATTCTCAAAACCAAACCTGACTAATCGAACAACAAAGTTTAATGCTTTAACAACATGGAAGAGTTTTGCAAGATCATAGCAATCACTTTCAAGATATTGAAAGGCGATTATCAACACTCGAAGGAACAAACAACATGGCTAAGCAGATGAAACAAGAGAAAAAAAATGCAAACTTAATAATTCAGTGTAAATGGTGGAATGACTTTAAAAAGTTGTTTATAATTTTCTGCGGATGTAAGAAAAGTTGTTATCAGTGCAGGACGTTTAGTTAATAGTCTTCAATTTATGTTGAAAGATTCTGAGAATTAAATAACTTATCTTGAAATTTGAGGTACTGAAAAAAACAATATTTACGAATGGGTTGTGCCAGAAGAAGAATACATAAAACAAATTGAGTTGATGACTGACTGTGCAGTTGATGCTGTTACATTTATTACAAATACAGGTAAGAAATCGCCTAAATTCGGAGGAAATGGAGGAGGCTATCATCTAATTACAATTCCTAACAATTGTCGCCTTTGCGGATACTTTGGGCAGCATGGGAGGATGGAAAACGCAATTAATAAACTGGGTTTCTTTTATAATGAGTGGAGTTGATTTGCAGAAAGTTATTTGAATTGTTAGAATAAATTTTTTAATGACTTGTTTCCTTTCAATTTTTTGGCTATCTCCCTCGAAGTGGGTTTCTATTTACATTGTAAGTCTCTATATTTGAAACTCCTTTTTGGGGATTATATCAAAACTACAATGTTATAAGATACATGTAAAGGAACTTGCTTCGAGGGATAAATGGCTGCATAATAAACAAAACTATTACCAATCTTTAATATCAATTTTATTTAACAAGAATTAATTTCTTATAATTATTATAAAGCATGGCATAAGAAATTTTACATTCACAATGTATTGAGAGTAATAGATTGTGCTTAAACATAACTCTTGGAGCAAAGGAAATAGCTTTTTAAGTTACAAGCCTTCATTCATTTGAAAAATCAATTGGAAAGTTTACCTATGATTCGCTGCCCGAATCATCAAAACATCTATTTTTTAATTTATAAGAACTTTACTCTGTTTTTACGAAATAAAATAGATCAAACTGGAAATTAAAAGTTACTATGATTGATTTGGAAATTAGTGGATTATTTGGAAATCTTTAAAGAAAAATTAAAT
>Ga0302188_10000603_pt1 | contig 30391 bp, 16 predicted proteins | sample II_Bog_E2_1_FD_198783 | JGI IMG/M metagenome (GOLD analysis project Ga0302188, IMG submission 198783) | Peat permafrost microbial communities from Stordalen Mire near Abisko, Sweden - II_Bog_E2_1 | ecosystem: Environmental > Terrestrial > Soil > Wetlands > Peat | place: Sweden: Abisko...
ATCTTGAAGTTGTGATAGAGTAGCAATCGCCAATCCCGTCGAAAGCCCGTATTGGGCAAGCACTCCATCAAGCGCCGCAATGGTTTGCTCACCATTACTGTCCGTGGGCCATGGTGATACTCCCCCTCTGGCACTAAGAAATGCTTGATAATTAGCATCAGTTTCAGGTACTAACCTCATATCTGCTGACGAAAATATGCCAATTGGACCTTTCCAATACCACGCGAGGGGTGTGTAAATGTTAGTAGGTGTTCTCATTTATCGTCCTTTTTATTTCTATTTAAATCCATATTTTTAAACATATTGACCGCCAGTGGACCATGGTCCTACCGGGGTAACACTTCCCGGCAAATAGCCCGTCGATTGTCCATTAGTACCCACAACCCCATTCGACGAAACAAAAAATTTTGGTCCTGTAGCTGCACCATAGAATGAGACCATCCCCGGTTGAAAAGCAATAAAACCATTTGATTGCGCTTGAGCAAATGCCGTTGTAAAAGAAGGTGATGAAAGTACAAAGTTAACAGGACTCGCGACGGAAACATCATTCCATCCAACTTGGACAAATCCTGCTTCAGAAGCAAGAATCCCGCACAAAAAACTTCCTGACATGGTAAGTGTTGAAAGGACAGTTCCGCCATCAACGCCCTGCAAACACAATTGCCCGTTAGCATACGCTACAAAAGCTGCCGATTGAAGGGGTTGTGTTCCGATAGCATTACAATTTGATACTATCACTAATGATCCAGTGTTGGCAACGTAAGCTTCATAGTAGACTTTTACCTGAAATCCATCAATCAACACGAAACCATGTGTTGATGAAAATCCCCGCGCGCCGACGGCAGATGCATCAATATAACAATAGGACGGATTTGTGGGATTACCGGTGATTTTCCACTCAGCGATTTGGGAGGGACCAATTTCACAAGCCATCTCCTCTGGCGCACATGTATATGTACCATTGGCACATTGGATAGTTATTAAACCAGAATAGACATAACGGCTCGAAACAGTATTAATTGCATGTTGTAAGCTTCTCCAAGGGGTGCTAGATGTCAGTCCGTCCCCAGTAAGATCACTACCAGCATTAAAGTCCACGTAATATGTCGTCTGCGGCGGGAAAACAAGAGTAATAGTTTGAAGATAAGGACCCCCCGCTACAGTCGGGGGGTTAGAAAAGTTAACAATTCCGGTTGCTCTATTAATAGTTAATGGGTTATCAATAAAAACACCAGCATCATTGTATCGCGATAAAATGAAATTAGACCCGGTATTTGAACCGGTTTCTGCATCGGAATTAGCACAAACACTCCATCTAGCAAGATTAGCAGAATACACTATCGTTGACATTACTGTTCCTCTAACAGTGCCAGCAGCGCCCGTAATATTATTGCTTGAAAAGGTTCCTGAATTTGGAACAGTGCTACCAATAACGGTATTATCAATATAAGAATTTGGACCAACTATTTTAATATCGGTGATGGTTGGGTTGGTTAAGTTTAAAACAGAGCCAGATGCGCGAGTCGTCATATTAATTTCCTTATATCTATTTATTATTAATTACCATCGCCAATTTTAAACCAATTGTATCCGTCAGTTATTAATTTAACATATCCATAATTTTGGGTGATACTATAAGAACTAAGCCCATCGAGATGTACATTAGCACCAAAATTAATTACTATATTATTAGTGCCAGCGCCGCCGCTTTCATCCTTGATTGTTAGGGTTCGTCCAGAAGAAACTGGCGAACCAGTAATAATACTTGATAAATCAATAATAACCTGAGATGTTGTATTAGCTACTCCGACATAATCGGTATTTGAACTCGGTGTATAATAATTTACATTTATCCCAACCCGGTTAAGATACCCACTGTTTAGTTCGGCATTTATTTGAATACTAGTACCACTATCTATTAATGACACATTAGTTCCTTGAACTAATGATTTAACCAATAGTGAGGCTCCAGTTTTACCGGCATTGAGCGAAATACCACTTCCGGTGCTTTGCAAGATATTAATCTCACCAACATTTCCACCCGGAACAACCGACTTAAAATATTTCGCAATAAATTTATTACCATTACTTAATGCGCTAGTAAACACAATAGCATCAGATTGAGTAGGCGGATAAAAATATAATGCCGGTGAAGGGGTGGCGCTTGTCACCATTGTTGATAATATAAAATCAAAAGTTACTGAAGAAGACACATTAGTAATCGTAACAACATTATTATTAAACGGGGTAATGCCCCCCACAATCATTGTTTGATTTCCATTAATCAGTCCATGAGGAACAGAAGTCGTTGCTCTAAAAATAATAGATGTTCCACTTGTTCCAATTTGTAAAATGGATATAATCGAAGTGTTTTGTGATACAATTGAATAATCTGTAGATAATGTTTTTAATGACCCGTTAACGAATACCAATACCGAGGCAGGATCAACGCCAACCGCACTCAAAGGAAAAGTGGTATTTGGGGTGGTTGGATAATTAACAACAACACTAGTTGAATAAACTTGAGAATTTTGTACTAATGGGGCAGTTTGCATAACCCTAATCAATACAGTAACACCCACAGGAACCGTGGATGTAGTAATTAATGTATTTCCAGTGATGTTATAATCAGAAGATGGAGTTTGTCTGATACCATCTAAAAATAATTCTACATAGTCATTACTAATGGGCTGTGTTTGACCAAGTGCAAATACTGTGCCGCCAGAAGTATAAACTTGTGTTTTAATAGCCGCTGCAAGCGCCCCGCCAATCGCCAACCATATAACACCATTCCATAAAAATACCACCTGTGTATCAGTATCAAAATATAATTGTCCTGCACTAGGAGTTGGTGTAGTTGGTGGAGAACCATTAACTGCCCCAATAATAACACTCGTGCCATTTAAAACTAACCAATTATTTATATTCTTATTAAAGACATACAGCGCTGATGCTGACGGAACATAAATTGTCCTACCGCTAAAATTTGCAGCATCTGTTGTGCTAGGTAATACGTTTAATACTTCTACTACTGCTGCCAAAGGCAATCCGGTTACAGGGTCAATATTAACTCCATATTGTCCGGTTGACGTATTTAATCCTTGAGGTATGAACGATCCCATTATTTATTTCCTACTAAATATATTTATAAAATTGCATACTTTATAAGGAAGGAGAATTTTATATGACTTGGATATTAATAATTATTGCAACATCAACGTTGCCATTGCAATTTCCAACGGAAAATCCATACGCGATGCCACCTCATACTGTTACGTTTGAATCTATCAGCGGTTTCCAAAGTAGAGAAACTTGTGAATACACGGGTAAATTTTTCAGAGAACAAATGCGCAGAAAGACAAAGTGCGTTCATACCTGAGTGGGTATGAACGCACTTTTAGTTTATAAGACCGAAAATTAACACCTGCATATTTAAAGTATTATTTGCAGGGGTTGTTATATTTAATTTCAATTGATCCCCAGCAGTGTATAAAAATCTAGTGGTTCCTTCTATCGGAAATATCGTGTGGGAATTAACATTAGGATTGATGATACTTACATTTTCCATAACATCGTCCAAATCATGTACATTCAAATTAAATGTGGGTGGGAGAGTGTTTGTCGGTGTTGTGGTTGGTATCAACATAATACTAACAGGATGATATTTTTTACCATCATTAGGATAGGTAAATATAACTGTTGATCCAGTTTGAGTAAAATCAATATTTATCGCAGCAACATCCATATTAAAACCAGCGGAAATGCTATTACTCGCGGTAACAACTTGTTGCCAAGTTACCGAGTCGTTAAAATACATTTCTTTCGTAGTGGTTGAAAAATTCCACATTCCCGGAACCGGATTAGTAGGAGGTGTCGCACTTGCAAAATTTTCCATAAGCTGATAATCATTTTGTAATAATACAGGTGACCACGGCGACCAGCCATATCCGTACATCGTTATCGGGAAAGTTGCGCCGGTATTTGTAGCTGGTGTGATTGTAGCGACGGTTTGTCCTGCGGTGTTATCAATAATATATGGGAAACTCATTTTATATCCTTTAATTCACATTACAACGAATGGTGTAAACAACTTCAAAAATTCTGTTACTCGATTTGAGTATGGGATTGAATGTTATATGAGTCAATAACAACCCATCTGCACTTTTAAGACCAATTTCATTAAAAGTAAATTGGGTTGATGTTGACGTTGGTCCAGTACTATCTGTCGCTATTTGACCATAAGGCTCGTTTTTTCCAAGAACACAGTGTATTTCCACATCCGAGAATGACACTCCATTTATGTGTCGGATAATGATAATGTTGTTATTAGTCAATGCACTATTATCATTAACCACTTTAAAATAAACCTGATTATTTAAAGAAGCATTACCCAATGTATTAGGAGTAGCATATTGAATATTTCCAGCGTTATCTATAGTGGCACCTCCTGTACCAAAAGCCATACTATAAATGCTTCCATTATTTTGATTAGACAAGCCTCGCGCAATAACTATTGAAAGATTTTCGGGATTAACACTATTGCGTTTGTCAAGAAGAATCCGGCACGGGTTATCTAATTCACGGTCTTCCATTGTTAAGAATTCTTTAATCTTAACATGACCTTCCATATAGATTCCGGTATTATCCATAAATTTCATTTAAATATTTCCTATTCTATATTTACTATCAGAAAACAGAGGTACCGTTATAAATTTGACATGCAGATGGTGTATCTATTGATCCTTGTGGATTTTGTCCATATGCATAAGTTGCCGATACAATACCGCGCCCGAAATTATTATACTCTACTGCTTGTCCAACCGATGTTAAGTCACTTTGTATTACCTGACCTCCAGAACTGATATAAAAATTACCAGAGTTTATAACATATACAGATGTCCAATCTGATAATCCTTGCGTTTCATCCCATACAGTACCATTCCACATTACAATAGAGCCAGTGTCTGTTAATAATATATTATATGTGTTAACTGGTAAATTGGTATATGTAATATTGTTTATGGTAGCAGATGTGAGTTCATCATTTACAATCATAACATTAGTAAATGATATCAATTGTTGATTACCGGGTCTGCTATTTTTATAGTCTAATATAATGAATTGATTCAATGGAATGGTTGGTGTTGTTAGTGTTAGGCATCCTTCATTGTAGTTTATCATTGAAGGAGAAGATACATAAACCCATCCCCCAATATCTCCAACATTCCATCCATTATATACAAATGTTAAACTTTCAAGTGGATTCACTCCATTTGTTAAAACAACCCTGTTATATGGTGAAGAAAATTCTATATTATAATCTACCCCGAGTACTAATTGTTGACCCTGATAAATTACCTCAACGAGGGTGAAATCAACAAAGTCCTCAAAGACGATGCCATCTATCGACAATATCACTGTAGAAGTCGGATATGCATACGTTCCGGCAGGGTAAACGGTATTAGGAGTAGTGGACATAAAATAATCTTTAACCCCATTATCAGTTAGACCAACATCGGCTCCGTACAAATCCGCTGGCATCCCGTCAGCGCCAGCAAAGGCATTCGTGTAATTTGTTTTTAGCGATATAAATGCATTATCTGTTATTGCCGATTCAACCCGTTCTTCAGAGGGACCGTCCTGACAGGGATAACCAAATCCATTTTGCATATAAGTGTATGTACGGTGTTCTAAATCTTTACCATAATAGTTTATAAAAACGTTATCTGGATCATGTTCAAAATCAGCAGGAAGATCAGGATAAAATGATCTACCTATTGATAGGACAAAACTAAAATCACTAGAAAGAGCAGATGAGAATGTTATGACTAAAGCATTATCAAAAGCCTTTTTACTCATCGAAAGACCAAATGCGTCTAATTGAGTAAGCACCCCTTTATAGTACAGATCAATTTTAGATTTGTACAAAAATGGGGGATATTTTGTAACCACTGTGTAAATAGCCGTGGCATCACAAACTATTGTTTGATCATAATAATACTCATCAATACCAAAATTATTGAAATATGGATGTGTGTAATCAGATGGTCTAACATCGGCTGGGAATCCGTCTGCCCCACCCTCTTCAGCAACATCACAATTAAGTCTATTGACTAACTCATTAATTTTAATAATAGGTTCTTCAGTAATTATAACCTCCGCGTTGTCTAATACGCTCTCAATAACATTCAAATTTCTCAGTTTAGTATGAAACGGTTTCACGTCTGAAAAATTATCTACCACAGCTTGTATATAATCTGGCTGAACATACGGTGCTGTTGAAATTTCAGTAGCAATCCGCATATCAACGTAAGAAGATTTTTCAACCCAATCACACTTCGGATTTTGGTATAACATCTCATACAAACAGTTAGATATCAGTTCATTTCGTTGTAGAATAGAAAAATAACCAAAAATAGTCAGTATCAACTCGCGTGTTTTAACTGGGTCATTAAGTAATACCGGTTGTAATTGAACAGCACACTTCTCATATACAATTGGAGTCCATATTTTATTTTCTAATATGAACCATATTGGTGTTTGAGTGTTTGTCCATGGAGAAGTTATTCCAGACTGAACTACTTTTACAATATCCCCATTTATGAAATACTTAAGTGAAGTCCGTCTGTTCAACTCGCCAATAGATATGACTGTATCCACAAGCACTGGGTTGGTATATAACGGGTTAATATAATTTGAATACGTCCAATAATTATCAGGCAGTCTAGCTACAATTTCCTTTAATAAAATATTATCATTAATATAATAAGTTGTTAAAATACTATTTATAGTATTCAAAAATATATTTCTCGCTGAATTGACATTAGAAAATAAGCTCTGCGCGGGGAATGTTGACATTCCATAGCGTTCAAATCTACCTAGTTTAGCACATGGGACCGGATTTCCCGAAACATCACTACCTAAAATACTATCAACAATCTTATTGAGAATCTGTATAGGTGGTGTTATACTACTACTGGTTTCAGAAGAAACCAGCCACTCATCGTGAGAATCCCATTTTCTACTATCCACTGTAACTTGAATTGAATATCCATTTTCAAATTTTAGTCCACCTAAATGTAATAACAAAGAATTTTCATTAATTGGTGCGAACCATGATAAACCAGCCCCCGTAGGGTCTTGTAATCTAGCGGCAATATTTTGTGCGGTAAACTCCTTATTGGTGCTAAGAGCGCCTAACGATTTAACCCAATAATAGTAATATACAGTAGAATTACCAGCCTGTCCATTTACTACACTAGTAACATAAGAAGCGTTTTCTAACCCATATGGTAATGCTGTTAAGGTTCCTTGTTGTACACCCTGTGCAATGTATTGCGCCGGGGTTAACGATGATCTAACCCATTGGTATACATCAACAGAACCAACCGTCATGGTACCCGTGTTCGCCACTAGCGAAACACCAGCATTCGTTACAGTCTGTAAGGTTGTAGTATCTACTACGGTTACCGCATATATACCATTTAGAGAAACAGGGTTCATATCAGAGATAGTAACTGTAAACCCATCATAAACAAACCCGTGTGCTGCCGGTAATCCGGTATATGCATCTAACGTTTGTAAGGTGAGTACGTCGCCATTAAGGGACGCTACGACCTTAAAATATTTCAGCCTACCCCATTCCTTCGCAACCGATCTGTAATCTGGTAACAACGTGGTATAATCAGCAAATCCTAAATTAGTAACATCCCACCAAATTTTACCGATTTGGGTTTCCCCCCAATTATCATTAGGAGAATAAGTAGCACCATACCCATCGGTGTACCGAGCGGGATCGCTAGGACCCCAATAGTCTATTTGTGTCAATGTTTCTGGATCAAATTTACCAATTTGTGGATCATAATGAAATAACTCTGCTATTATTTCATCCGCACTTCTATCAATTATTTTAATATTATAATTAACACCTTTTGTTTGTGGAACGCAATTTTTATTAGTTGGAAATTCCACGTTGGATAGCCCGTCCGTTGATGTGGTGGGGGGATACACCCACCGAGTAGTCGAAGGACTATTTCTATTAAATGAATTAATTGTTAATATTCTATTATCAGAAGACGCCGTATCAATAAATCTAATAACTTGAACATCATCCATTATTTCAGTAGGTTTTACCACGAATTCAGAAATAGCTTTCCTTGTGTCACCGAAGTCACCAATTTTCCATAACCAATTTTCCGATATTTCCACATTACTCGTCCCCATAGGAGTGCCTTTAGCGAATGCTAAAATAGGACGTGTTGTTCCTTTAGCCTTAATCATACCAACAAAGTAATCAAATCTCGATCTGTCTTCGGCTCCGATTGGGTCCATATAAACATCATTTGGTACCCATCCCACTAAGGCGCGGGCGGAATCCCGCTTCACTGGGTCATCCACAGTATCGATACGGTCATAATATCTGTTTATGTCGGTGACTTGTTTTTCAAAATTAGGAATTAAACTATTTTGTTGAATTACAAAGCCATTCGCTTCAAATTTACCTGTCCAATTTTTAGTTCTGTATGCATTCACTTTCAATGCGCTTACTTCAAGTGAGAGTAACGGATCATAGATCAAATCACCGAATTTAGTAATATTGGAAAAGAACACTGCATGTTGTGTTTCAACTACATATAATCTTATTCCATAGATATCTTCATTATCAGGCGTTGAATTTATAGTAATAGTATCGTTAATTCTTTTAATATCTATTTTATTACTATTGACTGGTAATGCATTGCTGTTTAGTATACCATATGCACCATTCTGGAAAGACTGAATATTCGTCACGGTTCCGAACGAAGCGGAGAATTTTGCCTTCTTCGCGATTGGACTAAAGAAAAATTCGGTCGTCGGGATGTCGCCTTGAACCAAAGCAATATCACTACTCAACACCCACGTCGCAAATTGTTTCGCTCCATTGATCCAATCCAATGGGCTACCAGCATTCATATCTTCAAAAACCCATCCTTGTTTTTGTAGGTATCTTCCGTAGCCAATCATGAAATTAATCACTTGAGGGGCTGTATCGAAATAATGTCCATACTCGTAATTTACGTAATTTCCTGTCCCTTCAGATGCATATGTGAAAGTTACCCCTTTGACTTTAAATGTTTTTAATCGGGTAGAAGGATTTGACATCGTAGTCAATACCACCACTACCAACACGTCACCAGCGTTTATCTTCATATTAGGATTTAATGTTAACGTTGTCGAACTATTAACAGTATAATATATTGGTTGTAAATTAACGCCATTTAGAATGACAGCCAACGACGCCGTTTCACCAAATAAGTTTGGTAATGGTAACGATAATTGTGTCATTGTAAACACATTTTGATTAACCGTGGCTGTAAACTCCTGTCTGACCTCGGTCAAGCCTCCGACCAATGGAACATTAGGTTCGTCTATGGTAAAAAATGGATTGAAAAGGTCATACCCATAGACACGGTAACCGGTACCGTCCCTCACTATAACCATACCAGAGGAAAAATAAGCCTCAATTGGAGGCGTTGTATGAATAATAGTATTCATGTCTTCAAATGGTATACGAGTACCAGAAAGTTTTTGAACAACCGTTCTATTGTTATTAAGAAATCCTGACGCCCTCCATCCGAGTTGGACAAGCGAGTTATTAACAATATTTCCTATAACGGTATTAGTGTTTTGTCCCGTTCTTTTTACATATTCCGCCAACCACATCTGGACGCCGGGAGTTGTTATAACACTTCCATTAGAATCCAATCCTAAGGAAATAGGAATATCAGCAATTGGCACCCTAGTTAATGTCTCGTTATAGACCACATATGGTCCATTCCATACTTGATTTTGTCCAACATCTATATATAGATGTGCCCAATTAACATCTAACCACACACCGGGTTTCATAAGATAACCAGCAAGAGATACAGAAAATGGATAAGCAACAGAGGAAATAAATGACTGTTCGGTAGGGGAACCGTCTCCGAATACCCAATTTTCTGAAATCCTCTCCATATCCAAAGATTCAATAGAAACAATTCCCGCAGTAATAGGGTCTACCAATTCACCATTAATATCAATAGGAAATGGTGCCGTGATACCCAATGCGATATTTGTTAAATTTTGTGGTCGATTATAAACACCATTTCTTAAATCATCCCACATAGGATGAGTGTTTGAATATCTTGGCGTCCCATCACTTTTTACCGTGGTTGGTGGATAAGTGACTGTCCACCAACCGGGTTGAATGGTATATCCGAATACTTCCCAAGGATGAGAATTTATTCTTGGGGTTCTAAAAATTCTAGAATAAATTCCTGCATAATATCCTTCTAATCCAGAAGTGCGGTAATTCCATGTAAATCTATTATTCTGGTCAAAATTATTATTTTCAACAAAATTTAAATTTTGTGAGATGGACCATCTTTCAAAGTCGCGCCTGATTATAGACAAATATTCATTATAAGAATAATCAAACGTATTGTTGAAATTCCAATAATTGATTTTGTTTGTTATAAACCCATTAAAAATGTAGTACGAGTTGTCGCTTTTATTCAAAAATACATCATCAACTGATGCCGCTGTAGAATACCACGAATTTCCTGACCAATCAGCATAAACACATCCATTATTAGAAAATACTCGTGTGCCAGCTTGCATCCCAGTGAGAGTTAAATAATTATCTACTATTTTATCGACAGCAACTATAGAAGTAGTCGGTATAAAATTACCATAATAATTCCTCAATGCAAAATTGGATAATGCAAACCTTGAACTGAATGTCAAACTTTCTGTTTTAAAATAATCCGGTACCTGACTAAAAAATCTATTTTCTAATTCAATGATGAGCGCATCTCTACCATCATTATAAGCAATATATAGTGATCCGTCATGACCTCTTATTTTAGTAATACCATCATAATCGACAAATATTTCTGGCTTATAAGTGGCAGAAGTACCAACCACCGCAGCACTGGTTGGTACCATAATAGGACGGGGAGCAGAGCCAATAATGGCGACTCCCCCAATACCTACATTCTTTTCGATATATGTTCCCATACCTGAATAATAATATGGAAATTGATCACTCTTCGCAAAAAATAATTCAGTGCATATATCATCAACCGCATCCACGGGGGAAACAATCAGTTTACCAGTCACATCAAAAAATACACCATCTTCAAATCTACTAGCTAATTTAGTAAGAAATCTAAAGATAGCTCTGTTATACTCTCTAGAATAATATCTAATAGTATCTGGTAAGTTAGTATCATTCGATGTTAATAAAGCCATAGTACGTAATAACGAGTTCTCACAGTCAATTATTACGGCACCAAGATCAACATTTTTTTCTGTCCATCTATAACTGTTGATACCATATTCGTTACCAGACACATTCGCTTGTGCCGCGATTACAGATGCCATATGTGATAATGTTTGTGATCTAGATGTTTCTAATGGATTAATATGGTTCGCGTTAGATTTGATATTAGCTGGTACATCAAAAACACCATTAGCGTCAACATTTTGATGTGTTAATACTGTTGACTTTCTCCAAATAGAATGATAAATACCAGTTATCACGTCTTTGAAATATCTATATCCAGTGATATTAACTGTGTTTGATGTAATATTCATACTTTCGATGTTAATATCAAAATTATACTCCCCATTAGTATTGTAAGATAATGGAAACCCTAGCACTGTATCAGCGGTACCAGAACCTAGAGCATAATAATATATTGGTGAGTATTGAGGACCTAAATTTGAATCTAATACTTCAAACCCTTTAATAGTATTATCAGTCACATCTACTGTATACAGTTTAAAATTTGGAGCAGTGTTTCTGCTATAATTGGCATATAATATTGAACCGGACTCAATACCAGCCCAGTATTCTAATATGATACGGATTGCTTGTTCATTAGAGCCAAGCGCTGCCTTGTCGGCGGCACCCATATCATTATAATGTACCCACCAATTATCTTGTCCCCAATAATCATTGGCGATTGATGTGTTATTATCAGCCGTAATTGGACTAATCATTCTTATATCATAAAACCATAAATTGGGATCGGCTACCCCACTTAAATTAGTAATCGTTGAAAATGTCAGCGCTTGCCAACTATTACCAGAGAAGATACGAAAAATTCTTTGTGGTGCGTTTGTAATATCTTCCCATATCATCCCTGATACTGGATTTTCAGGTAACGTATCGGAAATAATAGGATGAAATACTAACCATCTACCATTTTCTGTTGAGTAACGTAACAATGAAAATCTGTTATTGTATTTTCCGGTTTGAGGAATATAAACAACATCACCCTCATTAAAATCTGCAACGGTAGTGCCTACAGCTAATATCTTGTAATTAACCAGTATCCAGTCAAAACCATTATACCGATAAATCATTCTATTAACTGAAGATGCATCCTCAATTAATTCCCCAATATTACCAGTAGAAGGAAATCCATTTACTATCCGAACTGGGGTGTTAATAAACTCACCATTAGTCACGACATTGACAAACAGTTGTGATCCGTACATTTCTTTAACTACGTAGTTACCATTAGCTATAGCATCACCATCACCCAACCAATAATATTTGGCATAATTTACATTCTTATCATAATCGATGGGGGGCGACCATGAATAAAATGGGGTTGAAAATAATCTATTCTCATCATTGGTTAATGCTCCATTAATTGATAAAAATCTAACTAAATCATCATAAAAAACCCCATCAATAATATTATCTGAATTATCAGACACAACAGCGGCTACTGACAATTGATATTTTTGGCGGCTTGCGCTATTTTCTATTATTTTGGGGGTACGTAAAGCATCAATAGTAGTTAATAATGACGTATCGCCAATATATCCGTTTATAAAACCGGCTTCTTCCGGTTCAAACATGATATCACCGGCAGAAGCGATAATTTTGTCGGCGCGGGGCGTCTGTAATTCGGGGGGTATAAAGTTCCATACTCTACGTTCTTGAGTCATATGTTATCCATCAGGTCATAATATTTATGCCTGATGGATAACATAATCCGCAAGTTTATTTCATAATAAAGAAACGATTTTTAAGTCTTCGTCTGTAAATGTTGAAATAAGTTGTATTGTATCGACAGTAGCCGTGCTTACAAATAACTCGTCCGGTTCTGCCCTAATCTGGAAGGCATTACCAAAGGAGTAATTTGATAGATATGGAACAGGAACAATCGCCTGAATATTTGGAGCCAATTTCTGATGTACATACGCAGCTAACTCAGTAAAATAGAATGTTTCTCCAAAATCCCAATTACTAACATCAAAATAAGAATCAATCAAGTTTAATATATTTAATTTCAAATCATTCTCAGACATAGATGACCCCGGAGACTGAATAACTTTAAACAACACCTGATTTTGCGGTAGGGCATTTGTTCCAAAAAGTTTTTTAAATCTAGCAGGATAAAATACAAGACTATCAGACATCATCTTAAAATTACCATAATTTTGATATTCTAACTTTAACTGCGCGCTTGTTTCAGCCACAGGCTCTATTCCAGCCTGATTTGACTGGAGCCATGCATTATAAACATTCAAGAAATTTTGTGTTAATATATACGCATTCATTATATTGGTTGGGCATGGATCGATTATAGTTTCATCAATAGCAACGTGTGTCCAGACAAATTTGAGATGGTCCCTACCTATTCTAAATTTATATATTGTTTGGTCAGGTGCGAGAATCCACGCCTGAGAAATACCATCAGCTATAAGCCACTGCTTAGAAGAGGTATTGAAATTAATATCACCAATATTCGTAACATTCGGATCAAATAATGAACCAACTGTAGGATATACATCATTCATTGGATCAGCGAAGCCAGACACAGGCAAAACAGAGGTCGTTGCCCCATAGGTGCCTTTTATTGGAGTCAGCCTATCAATAGGCTGCCACAAGTCAAAACCATATTGTTGTGTTTTAGTCCACAACACTAAATCCGTTACCCCATCCTGTATAACCAAATCTCTAAATGTGTTTGGTTTATCATATATTCCATCCATATTCAAATCTGACGGTTTTACTATTAACCCGTTGGTATTGGTATACCCATCCTCATACCTTATCATATCCACAGGTGTTAATGAATATGGAGAATCCAAATATGAAATATAACAAGAAACAGTAGAATTATCTCCTATATTACCAGAACTAAATGATTTTAGATTTAATGGAGATTTATAAGCTTGTCCAGCTACTGCCAATATTATATAAACATTTAAATTCATATTAGTTAACGGGGTGTTTCTAAACACCAACTTATTACCTATAAGAGTCCAGTCATAATTAGTATAATATTGCCCGACTTGCGTCACCCCGTCTAACGATACTATAATTTGTTCTGGTACTAAATTCGAGTAATTCAACGTAAACGAGTTGGTAGCTCCATCTGTAACAAAACTTTGTAATGCCACTCGTGCAGTTCTATAGCTTCTAGGAACAATAATTCTGAAGTGTACACCTATAGCCGGAGCAGTACCAAAAGTAATCACTAAATTAGTTTCACTCATTGATAATGTATAATCAGAAGTGGTCTGTATTACACCATCTAACGATATTAATGGAATCGGTAATAACACAGTTTCAGTAGCCACAGTAAATACCTGTGTTACTCCATCTCCAATAAAATTATTTCTAATAAATGACGGACTAATAGTACCAGAAAAATAATTAATTACACAAACAGTATTAAGTGGTATATTTTCTTTAAACGCAATAAGACTGGTTGTCACTGTATCATCATACACATAATAATCATCCAACATATTCTGATATATACCATCCCAGAACGAGAAAGTATTGGCACTAGACACCCCACTTGCACCGAAGGTATAGATAGCAGTGTTATCGTCGCCAACTAATCTGGTTGCCTGAGGGGTTGCTAGCGCCATATCGCTACTCAACCATACCTCATAAGAACAATTAGCTGGGAGCGCGATAATAAACTGTATCTGATTACCAGTATTCAATGGATTTATAACATATTCTACGTTTGGGACCATCAATTGATCATCAATATATACTAAAACTTTAGTAACATCTAAATCTATATAATTGGTTGGAATGACCGTGGTTCCCGTACTAAGAACCCCATTTAAAATAATGGGAGGACATCCACCAACCGTTTGAGGAACAATACCACGACGGCGCGCAGAATCTCTTGATTCATTAATTTCTAAAATCGTTACCTGATCTTGAACAGCGCTACTTATAGATGTATTATTTACCAAAGCATCATTCACGAAAATAAATTCTACTTCTTGAGCAGATTCAAAAAATAAACTAATCCCTCGATCTGTGATCGACCATTGGGGATTTCCGTTGTTTGATGAATATTCACACATAATCAACCACGAGCAATCTGCATTAGTATTTGTAGTGTCCCCCTGATACTGTAGGGAAAATTCACCAGAAATATTAATATTTTTATTATTAATAATATTCCAAGACAATGTAGTTTGATTCCAACTCAATCCAAACGTCAGTAATTGGGAAAGTGCATTAGTAATAGTTGATATTTCATTAACTAAAAATGTCGTTCTTAGTGGGGGAACAATGGAGTACAATGGGGCTGCTGCTGGTATCACATCTTGTTTTAACCATATACCATTCAATGCACTACCATTATTAACCACTCTATCTACCGTAGCGGTGTCTCCCAAGCGATCACTAAATCTAATAATACTATCCGCCATTACATAAAATAGTGGGGATGTATTAGCTAACGTGGACCCAACTGCTTGTGTATTGTTATATAATAATACTCTACCTCTAGAAGTACCAGAAACAACCGAATCATTATTCCATGTGTAGTTATAACTATCCATCATAATTTCTGGATACTCGGTAACATATAAAAAGTTTTTATCCTCCTTAACCAACAATGGAGAAATATAATTACTAATCAAGTATGATAGTGGCATCGTGGAAGGGTTTCCATCAACCAACGCTACCGAGGTAGTAACATCTTGATATAGTCTACCATCTTCCGCATATTGTTTAACGTTCTCATATAATGACGTTGGGTCGTGTAGTTTAGCATAACGTGAAGCACCGGAGAAAGTACGATTTATCGTCTTAACCTTGCGAATAGAATTATCATTTAAAAAATAATTTGTATAATCCTGCCCAGTAACCATTCTGTTTTGGGTATAAAAGAATTTACCGGCTCTGGTTTTAATATCCATATTAGTTTCACTGAATGAACCATTATTAATATTATTAGTAAGAGACAGATTCATTGACAGATAATAAATTTGATTGCCATATGCATATGGAATAGTCACTGAAACATTCTGTATATCCGTTGGCATAGCAACCAATGGTACCGGGTTTACCGTCCGGTACCAAATTATAAAATTTCCTTGTGGAATTTGCCCAAATGAACCATCGCCAAATCGGATTCTAACTTGATCATTTATCAATGTATCAACTTCGAATATTTGTTGTGGGTTATTTGTGGATGTTATGGGGGTGTCTAACGTGTTGAATGCAACTCCTTCACCAAATACCGTGTCTACCTCATTCCATTGAGATATAACGTTGCCACTTGCATCCACCTGCTGAATCCAAATATCACTATTATCGATATTTGATACATTAATATCCACCACCTGTAAACTTACAGGGTCTGGGAAATTAACTGTTTGAAACGCCATAGTTCCTTGTTTTAATGGGAAAAAGAAACCAGTACCAGATGATCCATACCCCAAACCATCTGACTTATAAAACACATTTAATGCATTCTGTACATTTGGTGCAACTTCTGTGACTGTGCCGTCAACAGCACTTAATGTACCGTTATACACTTCCATATTAAGGGTAACCCCATTAATGGAAGATTCAAACGGATACACACCAGTTGCCGGGGCGTATGAATTGAACACATATTGTTCTGTTCTTTCGCTATCTATTGTTGTTCCGACAAACGGGTTCCCAAACTGTGTTCTATTAATAAATGCCAGATTTAAGATAGTTATGAATTGATCATACCAATCTTCATTTTGTTGATCATTCCAATTGATAATCCTATTCTGTAAATTTGTTCCGTTCACATCTGTATAAGGTTGTGTTGTTGAAATGCTATTAAGTTGGATAAACCCATCAAGCCCCTGTACCCGGTTTGCTTTATAAGCAATTAGGGACGCAAGACGTAAAATACTATTACGTCTTTCAGCGGTGGGTAAAAAATTCTCTCTTGTGTTAAGATCAATTCTAAATGCAAGGTTTTGGCTCAACCATGCTAAAGTTTCAACGTGCATAATAAATTCAGATGATGCGATCCAATCATTAAAATCATCTGGATAATTAATTTTACAATAGTCTACTATACTTTGTACTAAAGTTTCAAAACTATAGGCTCTAAAATCGACGTAATTCAACGCCTCATATATTGCCGACCAATCTTCTGCTACAAATAATGCGTTCTGACGTGAAATTGTGCTCATAAACTATGTAATTCCTACCACGGTTATCAAACTATTTATTACTATGAAAATGTAATTGTCATGGTATCTATTATTTGTAATTCTAAATACAAACATGTGACCTCAACTGTGATTGAATGTGCGTCCACATCCACCACATGGGTAAAGGATTGTAATTCTACCCGTGGGTCTTCTGCAATAATACGGTTGACATCATTAAAAATTGCCGCCTCGGTACCGGCGTCTGATAAATCAAACAATAAATCCCATATAATGCATCCCCACCCCGGTCTTCCGACTCTATCGTTGCGTCTGGTATTAAAATGGTTTAATAAATCTCGTTTCACCAGTGCTATATCATATAGGCTGGTATTTTTCTTATTTCCTACTGTCGAATAACCGCGATATAAAGGATTGCTCATTCTAATATTTATTAATATTTTTTTATTAAAAACATTAACTTGACTTCTACATTTCATCATAGTATGACTAACGAAAGGACAAAATAAATGAATCCTCGCAAAAACTTGAGATTTTATACAAAAGAAGAAGAAGAAGAAATTTTTATAAAAGTGGGTGAGTTGCTAAAAACGGACGTTAAAAAAGCCGAATTGGTGATTATGGAAATTTTTTATAAGTTCGAACCGCTTATCAAGAAAATTGTCAGAAAAAACGCTGGTTATGGAATCGATCAAGAGATTTTAATGTCGGAGGCTACCGTTGCGTTTCTTGAAGCTGTAAAAAGATTTGACTTATCACAGGGATTCAGATTTTCCACTTACCTACAGTCATATGTGAGAGGAATGCTTTTTACCTTGATTATGAAAGAAGTGTTCCCCGTAACGGTATCAGCTAATAGCCTTAATAAAAAAATGTTCTTTTCCCTGAAACGCCAACTGGCTGAAATCTTACAGGAAACCGGAAGCACCATCGTCACCAATGAAGTGTTAAATTTGATAGCTGAAAAAAATGGAACTACTCCTGATCGGGTAAAAGACTTATTGTTTATTATGGAAAATAACACAGTTCCTCTTGATAAACCGGCATGGGCGAATGGGTCGTCCGATGATCAATCACGTGGTACTATCGGTGATACTATCGGTGATGGTGTTGATGTTTTTCAGAATTTACTAAATGCCAGCAAAGATAGAGTGACCATAGAAATTCTCTCGGAAGCATTGACTGTATTAGATGACCGAGAAAATTTCATCATTAAGAAACAAATTTATTGTGAAGATGACGAGGAAGAAACTCTGATCAATATAGCAAAAAATTACAATATTTCTAAAGAACGAGTGCGCCAGATACGAGAAAAAAGTTTAAGCAAACTGGCTGGCGCTATTAAACGAATTATGCATAAAAAGGGCATACGGTATGATGAATTGATGGGAATGTAGGAAAGGGGGGCGAAAGCCCCCCTTTTTTTATTCCATATGAATGTCAACGTCAAAGTCTTCCTCATTACTATAACGGACAGTCGATACCTTATCAGTCAACTCAACAAACATAGATTCTGGAATTCTATCCACAATATCCATACGGTGAGTGGCGATGAAAATATGCTTATTTTTACGTTTGGCAATATCTTCTAAAATTTCCAATACTTGTTCAGCACCGAGAGAGCAAATACCATTATCAATAAGCTCATCAACCATCAACAAATTGATGGAATCATGCATTATTTCAAATAAATCAATAAATGCAAGATTAAGAGCAATCGTGACGCGCTGTCTTTGTCCCTTCGACAGATTGCCCCAATCAAACTCCATACCATCCTCAATGATTTCGATTGATAAATCGCCAGTTATAGCAATGTCGAATGGTAGTGATAGCCTATCCAAATAATGCTGAATTCGTGAGTTTAATCCCGATAACCATTTGTTGATAATGGCTTGACGAAGGAAGGATTCTTTATCCGTCAGTAATTCTATCAGCACATCATAATGGGCAATATCATCCTTAGTTTCCTTTATCGTAGTATCATCTAATTCCACTATTGCTTCATTTTCAAGCTTAACAATAGAACTGTTGAAAGGATTCTCACTATTCTTAAGTTGATCAGTCTCTTTCACATAGCTATTAACTAAAGAAGTCGTCTTAGATATTTCATCCAGAGAATCAAACATAAGCCTTTCAAACTCATCGGAATTTATAGCAGTCATAATTTCTTTATTTTCTAAAAGTTTTTCATCTTTCAGTTTATTAAACTCCTGTACAACGGCTTGCGCTTCGGTAATAGCCCTATCAACTGTTTGTATATCACTATTACATTCTAAAACATGTGCCTCAAATTCTACAATTTTATCTTTGGCGGAAAGCCAATGTTGGTTGCATGTCGGACATACCGACTTTTTTAGGGACGCAATATCTGTTTCAAACTTCTGTTTTTCACGCTTCAAAGAATCGAGTTCCCGGCGTTTGCTGTTCAATTCGGTTGTTTTGCCCTGAAGCTCCAAGGATATTTCACGCTGTTGTTGTTTATTCTCTACAGATAGTTCATTCAACGCTCCTAATTTTTCAATGAGGTCCGCTTGCTCTTCCAAGTTCACGGTTGACAACAATTCAATCTGTTCCGAAAGCTCTTTTATTTTAATATCAGTGCTATCTCTCCACTGATTTGACTTCTTAATCATATCATTAATTTGTAATGTTATCCGCTCATTCGCCTTTTTATTGGTTTCAAACTCAGTCGTTAGCGCCACTAAATTTGACTTTAAAGCCTTGCGTTCCTCACCAAGAGTTTTCGCGCGTTCAGAAAGCACAGAGAAACCAAACATTCTCTCCATGACATCTTTTCTGGTCGGTCCATCCATGTTCATGAAAGACTGTGTTTCAGAACCATTGACCACTAAGAACTGTAACATAACATAGTCGAAGCCAACTATTTCTTCTATATCTTCGGTTGTTTGGGGTTTAGAACGGGACCTATCAAAGATAGATTTCCCATCTACGCGGGTTTTAAAATCACGATCATCCTCCATCGGCTTGGCAAATAACCGTAAAATAGACGGTTTTTCCCCGCGCTCTATAAGATAATGTATATTATTTTTCCTGATTGTAAGGGATACGACCATTGCCTCGTTTCGCTTGATCCATTTATGAATCAATTTCTGATTAGATACCCCGCCCTGACGCAAGCTTTTTCCAAATAACACATAAGCTAGCGAGTCCATAATACTGGATTTTCCAGAACCGTTCCTGCTCTCTTCACCACCCATGTCATAGTTAACCCCAATGATCGCAGTTATTGAAGAACCGCCCAATGATATCGTGGTTGTGTCATTAGCGAATGACATAAAGTTTCGCAGGGTTAATTGGTCAAATTCTAAATGAGACATTTATTTTTGGTTTCCTTTGAATATGGATAATAATTTTTGTGGTCTAATCGCCGTGTTCCGCACATCAAAGCGCGCAAGATTTTCTTCTACCATCTCTTCTATCGATTGATTTTCCATAGTTTCAGTAACTAACTTATTAACAACCGTTTCAGACTTAATATTTCTTATATGTATTTGTCTAAAAAATTCTGATAATTCTGTTTTCATTCCTTGAATTTCTTCTAGGGAAAGGTCAATATCATTGAGAATTTCTATCGTTGTGTTATTTCCGTGGGTGAATACAGAATCATCTAATAATGACAGATTGGTTCTGATGAACTTCGGTCCTACATCATAATTTAAAAATTGCGGCTGCCCACCCCATTCGAGGATCATACACCCTTTTTCAAAATCATTGACATCATTCATATCAAGCCCGAATCCGTTGCCTATGTAACATACAGATACGTTATGCTTGTTAACTTTTAATTGGCGCTTATGAAAGTGTCCAGAAAAAACATAGTCTTGATATAAGAAGTGGTCAGCGTGTAATCCGCCATGATCTTCCATCTCCTTAACTTGGTTAGTTAAGAATAATGGCAACTCCAGATGTCCAAATATATATTTGGACTGTATCTCTGGAATTCTGACAAATTCCTCTCCTACTAAAAATGGTAAAAACGAGATTCCATCAATAGTCGTTATTTCGTTGATAAGATTAATATCAGGATCGTCATTAATATGGTCCAACGAATGGACAGTGCGGTTGCGCTTAAAAAATAGATCATGATTACCTACCAACACGTAAATCGGAACTTTAAGTTTCTTAAGCTTCCTTAGCGCGGTATTAGCATACCACTGTGTGTCTATACGAATTCTTACCTGATTGTCAAACCAATCACCAAGAAAGAATATTTTATCGCATTTATGTTCTAATACCTGTTCACAAAACCAGTCAATGTATTGTAAGCAATCATCGTTATGAACCTCGGAGTCGCCGCGCCGCCCCCAATGAATATCAGAAAAACATGCCACTTTTTTAAAGAAATTTCCCATATCGATTCATATATGGGAAATGTGCTAAATTGGAAGGGATTATAAGTTATTAAATTTTGGGCAAATATTCTATCCGCTCTCTTTTCTTATTTCGACGGCGGATCAATGGGTCGGACGGTATTCTTTTCGTTCCGTCCAAATGAGCATCATTCTCTTCATTTTGGCGGGTCCATGATGGTTCCATATCACCAACCGAGAATTCAATCAAGTCGTCTTTAATTCTCGATTGCTTTTTCTCATTATTGATATAGTTAACAAAACTACGAGTGATACACTGGGTATAATAACCGAAAGGATTAATTGATTTTGTTTCGTCAAATTTTAAAGCGATCTGGCATAAAGACGCAACGGCGTCTGCTTTCATATCCTCAATCCAAGAATACCCACGCCAATTAAACTTTTGTGCATACTTTTCAGTTAACAACACTATTGAATTGACTAAGCCGGGAGTTAAACATTCCGAGAGTAATCGTTCTGGATAATTTTTAACGTTTTCCTTACTCTTAGATATCTCTTTTAACAAAAATTCATTTTTTAAATAATCTTTACTTTTTAATTTAATCATTAATAAATCCCTTTATTAAAATTTATATAAGTTTATATTCAATAAAAATCAATATTTAAAACCTTAAATAATTCTAAGAGGGTAATATTAATGAGTTTTTTAGGGGATTTATCTACATTTATCGGTGCAGTGTCATCTGCTAATACAGCTTATCAGAATACCAACATCATTAACAACATACTTTCAACCGTTAATACCAACACCTTGGCATCTGGTTTAAATAATGTCGCTCCAACATCAACGCAACTTTCTTCAACAACTAATTCTTCAGCACTTGAAAATAATACCCCAAAATTAATACCATTTGATGTTCTTCCGACTACCGGTCCATTAGCTGTTATTCAACAGACAGGCGGTTTAATTTTCCCATACACCCCACAAATTTCAGAAACAGTATCTATCCAATATAAAGGTTATGATTTAACGCACTCTAATGAAAGTTATAATTCTTACGTAAAAACAGACAATGCTATCATAAGTCTTGGTGAGCTAACATGGACTGCCGATACCCAAGAAAATGCTCTTTATCTATTAGGAGTAATTCATTTTTTTAGATCATATTCATTAATGGATTTTGGACGCAATAAGAGCGGAAAACCACCGTCGCCTATGTGGTTTACTGCTTATGGTTCAAGTCTGTATAGCAAAGTTCCAGTATTATTAGAAGGATATGATTTTGTATTACCCCCAAATGTAGATTATGTGCCCGTAACTGATGCGATGGGCGGCGTGAATTGGGTGCCAATGAAGTTTACTATATCTGGAATAAAATTAAGGGTTCAACATGCTCCAAATTATTGGTTAGGGACTTTTGATTTAGCTCAATTTAAATTAGGGAAAATAAGTTTTTCAACACCCACTGCTGGTGCTACTTCCACTAGCGGAGCCACTAATGCTATTGGAACGGCGGCGCAGGCATTATCGGGGTCTGCAACTGCTTCTCCTGCGGTTACTCCAACAACATCGACGACTGGACCATCGACGACTGGACCATCCCCGACATTGGCTCCCACAGGTAGTGGGTTAAATCCACAAACAGGATTTGGGCAAGCATTTCCGCTTGTTTCACCAGCACCTACAGAAACTCTACCAGTAACAAGCGGTAAATCCGTTTCTGAGTTTGATTAAAGGAAAATATAAATTGACAACAATCACTCCTTCGGTAGCCCCAGTTATATTCAGTCCTATAAGCTATAAAATTAGCGATCCGTGGTATTATACTCCTGTACTATTAGATAGGTATCTTGATATATATATTAATAGAACCATACCCCCTTCCTCTGATGATAAAGTGTTTCTTATAACAGAGGTGAGTTATGTGAATCGCCCAGACACTTTAGCAAATGATATATATGGAGATAGATCGTGGTGGTGGGTTTTTGGAGTCCGTAACGGATTAGAAGACCCAATTTTTGACCTAAAATTAGGAACATTATTAATCGTACCATCACTAACAGTTATAAACGGGATATAAAATGGTTTCGAGTAATATATACGCAATTGCAAGCACTATCCAAGGTGAAGCAGGGAGTCCATCAGGACAATTTGGTGTTGCATCCGTAATTTATAATAGGATGCAAACAGATGGATTTCCGTCTGACGCGTATGGGGTTGTCTCACAATCGGGGCAATTTGAAGGTTTCGGTACAGGACAAACCCCAAATGATAATGCCATTGCGCTAGCAACAGCATTAGACGCCGGGCAACCGCCTCCGGGTGGTAACACAGGTAATGCAGTTAATTTCGTGGGGCTAGCCAATAGTTCTTATGGTGGCGTTAATGGCGCGTCTGGACCATCCACAGCGGCGATGATTAGTAATGGCACTAATATCGGTGGTAATTATTTTTCGGATAACTTCGGCGCACCAACAGCCGGATTCGTTGCTCCCCAATATGCTGGTGGTAACGTGGCAGGAACATCAGGCACGACAGCGGCTAATAAAACATCAACCGGTGGTGGTGGAAGCGGATCGCCAACATCTGCATCGGCAGCATCCCCATCTTCTTCCGCTTCGGGAAGCGGTGGTAGTGGTGGTACCACTTATATTCCGTCTAAAGCAGCTACAATATGTCAGGGGTCAGCAGAAAATCCATTAAATCCTTATATATTAACCCAATATTATATAACGTTTGGTATGTTGCCGCTTAATAGTAAAACTTCAGGAGCCAGCACTGTTGGTAATAATTCTGGCAACACTTCAGCGAATGCCGCTGGCACGTCCTCAATAGCGGCAGCGTCCACAGCGGCGTCCACGACTATTAAATCAACATCTAGTAATAATTATGTCTTAGCCTCGACTGGCGGTATAAATGATAGTACACAAAAAGCATCCTATTATAATATTGTAAAACTCGCTGTTGATACAATATTGACCCCTACCGAAGGGAACCCAGTCGTAAGTCAGCAAGTTAAGATGCGGCTAACCATTCAAGAACCTTGTGGTTTCAATTTCATTGAAGATGTCATCGCAATGGGAAAAAAATGTGGTTATCAAACAGCCGGACTTGGGGTCATAGATTATTTTGTAAGAATTAATTTCGGCGGGTATGATCCAAACTCCGGGAAATGGGTTTATCCAATACCCTTTATCGCTAACAAAAACATAACACAGGTTGAATATGCAGTTGCTGTGGCTAATGTTCAAGCACAAACAAATGCCGAAGGTACCTTATACGACTTTGATTTGGTTTTTGCTGATCATTACAGTTATATAATGCGCGAAATGATAATAATGCCTACAACCTTAGCAAATTTAAAAACAAATTCTTTTGGTGATTTTTGTGATGGATTAGCGACAGCATTGACAAATGATAAAAAACAAAGAACTGATAATAATATTAGAAGAAAGTATGTTTTCAAATATCCAAAAGAACTTGGTCAATCACCATTTAATGGTAGTGGATTTCAGGAAGCTTTACAATCGGAGGGTGCGCAAGGTGGGGCACCGTCAAATTTACCAACAGGAAAAACAGATGTATTAAAAATAATAAAAATGGCTTTAGCCAACGTAAAATATTCTCAAGATAAGTTTTTATATCCAACCGGGTCATATGATCCTAACTTCACTACCCCGTTAACGGATTATACTATAAGATTTATATATGATAGAGGTACTTTTGATACTAAATTACAAACATGGAATGATAATACTGTTACATATATTGTTGAACCATTTACCAGTTATTCGAAATATTCTTTAAAAGTGGGAGACATTGGAACTTACGTCAGCCCTAACAATCAGTTAAAGCGTATGCAAGATATTAAAAAACGTGGTATGTGGGTTCGCACTTATAACTATTTATTCACTGGACAAAATTCCGAGGTGCTAAATTATGATGCTGTCTTATCAGCATTCTATAATACTGCATTGAATACATTTATTCGCGGTGGGAATGGTGGAGATACCAAACCGGTTGCAGCACACGGACTTACTTCCGGCGCACAGAGCGCGATACCACCGATTAATAATAATGGCTCTACTGGATTACTAAGTTCGATGTTTGGATTATCCGCGACAACAAGTGGTGCTATACAGTCGATCATTAGCGCTGCTTCTGGTTCATCTTCTTCTGGCGGCGCAGTGTCTGGTACTGACCTAACAGCAGGATCAAGATTTCAAGGAGGTATGGATGAGAATTATCCATATGATGCGCAAAAGCTAAACGCTGGTAGTGCGTCTGATGGAGCCTCATCCAAGCGTGATCATTTTGCTTACGAAATCGCTAAAACCGACTATCTAAGAAACGATTTATTAGAATTAAATAATTTTGAAGTTAAAGGTGACCCCATCTGGTTATTAAGCGCTTATGGTTCAGATGATATTGACCAATCAGGAGGACTCAAAGTAGGTGCAACGCCTGTCGAACGCCTTGGTAGAGTGATATTAATTAATATTTTTACTCCAAATCAGAGTAATTATATGAATGCACAATTTATTCAGAGTGGTAAAACAGACACACGTAATGGTGCTTATCTAGGTGGTTTCTTTGAGGTGATTGTTGTTAGAAACACATTTGCCAATGGGCAATTCACCCAGAGTTTACAAGGGGTAAAACTAAATCATATGGATTATATTAATACCCTTGCATCGCAGTCTGGAACCAGTCCTACTTCATTTATGCAATCCGTTAACAATCAAGCTAGTGCTACTAATCAAACACAACAGCAAGTTCCAACATTTGGGGCACCTTTGCCCACTACGACTAGGTAAGTAACATATAATGAGTGAATTTAGAACAGACGGGTATTCCGAAAAAGGACACGACCATTTTTATGGCAAAGTTGCCGGAAATGCAACTAAAAATTCCTTTCATGGCGTCCATATGGGTTATGTAGTAGACGATAGTCGTGAACAGGTTTGGGTTTATATTCCAGCACTTTCGGCATTAGTCACTGACCCTACTAAAATTTTTACTTTTCAAGGAACCGCCCCTGATCGCCAAACATCCGATGGGTCACCACAACAAGCAAATAGACCCGGATGGCATCCTGTCACGATAGGACAAGCTAGTGGTGGTGACGATAGCCATAATACCGGTCAAAGTATTGATGGTAGAGATTCACATAGTGGCGAAACCGTAGGCTCTGGTGATATTGGTGCCGCGCCCAGAAATGGACATGTGGTAAGTGTGGTGTTTACTGGGGGCGATCCCCGTAAAGGTGTTATAACTGGGGCAGTTCCTCCACCGGGGGCAGGCGTAACTGTTCCTCACGGAGGAAGCGCAGCTAAATCCACCTTAACCGGAAAGGCTAAAAGTCCTTTTACTGATAAAACATCATCAGATGCGTGTTTGCCATACACCGAGAAACGTCCGTCGAAAGACGATCCGGGAGGTACAAAACGCGGTATTAACGTCCCTCATGCGAACCATATTATTAAATCAGGAACTGCTAAAGATATTCATCGTGGCGGGATGGGCGCTCATGCTAAACGGGAATTCCCTTCTCTTGTTCGCGGGCAAAAATCAAATGGGTGGAATTATTCTCGCGATCAGAATAATAAGGACGCAACTGGGCAGCAATGGAAAAATCGTGGGTCTAACGTTAGAAGACATATTAATAATGGTCACCACCTTACTATGGACGATAGTCCAGATAGTTCTGGCGTTATTTTAAAGTCTGGGCATAATGCCGGATTAGTTATAAATGATAGTGCCGCCAACCCATTTATACATTTACAAACAGGTAATGGTAAAACATATATCTCGATGGATAGTCAAGGTAAACTTGAAATATATGGAAAAGCTGGTATGAGCATTCACACGGAAAATGACTTGAACTTTTCTTCTGATGGTGATGTTAATTTTCAGGCTGGTAAAGAATTAAACTTGTTAGCAAATGGTATTAATTTAACATCTAATAAAGATTATAATGTTGCTGTCAATGGTGACTATAGTGCAGTTTATGCACAAGCTTCTAATGTCAATGTTTTAGGTGATGATAAAAAAGAAGTTAAAGGTAATTATAATCTTCTTATGAAGAATGGTGCTATAAGCTCAAAACAAAATTATGATATTACCACTAAAACACGAGTTGCTTTAAAATCAGATATGGTATCTATCCAAGCTTCAACATTTGCTGTTGATACCACTGGAAGTATATTATTGAATTGTGGTTCTTCCGTTGAGCCAGCCGCGCCGAGCGCGCCAACTTTTGCCAAATTTAAAAAAGTTTCTGAAAAATCAAATGCTCCTGCCAAAACTGATATTTTACAAGGGAATCCTCCAAACCAAAAAAGTAAAATGTTACCATCGCGCGTCCCACAGCACCAACCAGACCCAAATTCTCCTAATAATTCCGTGACACCGGGTACTAATGGTGGAGTCGCTCCACAACAACAAGGAACTGGAAATGGTTCAACAGCGGCGGGTGCTAATTCTTCGGCAACACAAGCAGCGCCATCTACTACCCCCTCTACCAGTGATGGTGGTGCGAGTAATAGTAATTATATACAATCCTCTACTGTTAACTCCGCTGATTCTGCACAACAAGCAATAGATAATTCTAAAACTGGGTGGATTAATGCGTCAACTGATCCGGGTTCTGATCAATGTGTGAGCTTGGTAAAAGCGCTCGCTCCCGTGGGTCCCACTTCAAGCTGGACACAAGGTGACCAAGTTATGGGTAATCAAAGCATACAGCCGGGTACAGCTATCGCTACCTTTAATTCTAACGGTGATTACACTAACACCTACGGCTCTTCACATGCCGCAATATATCTGGGACAAGATGCTAATGGTATACAAGTATTAGATCAATCAGTCTATGTTCCTGCTACAATTAGAACTATACCATTTTCGAAAGCTGGTCCAGAGGGCGGTTCACAATTTTATACTATCTCCAATTGATAAAAAACAAGGTTATAAATATCTTTCATGGCTACTACCTTATTTCAATATAAAACGGCAGCGTCTAGAGCTTCTTCCTCCGCACCATCGGATATCATTGGTGGTTTCGGGGGCGGAACCCATGTGCGTAATGATTTGTATACATTCAATTCATTAGTGCAAGTCATTACCGACCAATATTTTGGTAATAATGGAAGCATTCCTATAAATGAATTTGACACGACTACTCAAAAATCATTTACTATCAATGCGGTAAATCCCTTTGTTCATCCAGAAACTACCCTCTTTAATGAAGAAACGATCATCAAGGAAGCGAACGAATTACCTGATGACTCTGTTAAAAGAATTAATATTACTACGCCTAGTATCGCAAATTTAGTAGAGTTGCAACCGGGACAAACCTTGGAAGATTTTATTAATGGATATATGACGCAAGATGATTACGACGCTTCTATACAAGCTAAAGTAAAATCATTTGATACGTTTTATAAAAAAAATACATTTTTAGCGACGGACTATAACTTTCTTGAAGATGAATCATTTTCATTTTGGCAAGGATTAGATTATATTACACCTGATACCAATCTAAATGAACCAGCTAGATATGTCCGGGTGAGAGATATTTCCAGAAAAGAATTTATCTTCCCTTCACAATATCAGATCGAGCCTGAATTAATACAAATGATTGAGTATTATGACACGCTGCTTTATAGTCCAATGTTTGACTATCTTGGAAGACCTATCGTTGGATATGGTCATATTATCCAATTGGGCGACGTGCTTGACGGGACAACAGTGACTCCTGATATTATGAAGATATTAATGGACACTACTACTAATCAATATGAAATGATTTATCTCGATCATGATGAAGCAGAGGCAATTTTAATAACCGAGCTTCAAACATTGTTGACACAGATAGCACCTTACCTTGGTAATAAACTAGTACTACCGGGAATGATGCGCGCGTTATTGTCATTAGTGCGAAATGTTGGGTTTGACAATTTTCTCAGAACAATCGAGGGCAGACGTATATTAGCAGCGATCAGATTTAATTATATGGAATATTTCATTGATAACTGGACTGCCTTTAACAACCCTTATGGTGGGCAGGATTTTGTTACCAATGTTAATTCATCATTAATTCCGGGTACTGTTACATTCAATAACAATGCTGATAATCCAAATCCGGCACCTAATCCAACAACAGCTAACCTAAAATTTATCCCATTTTCGTTATATAATACAGCTTCATTAGTAACTGCGATGCCATCTTTACCTTCTAGTTTGGCAGACCCGACTCCTATAGCTACGCAAACACCAACATTAGTTCCTCCACCCACATCAGTTAATGGAGATGCTACTGCTTCCGCCGCGCTTAGCCCGAACCCGATCAATCCTTATACCCCAGATCAAGCCGCACAAACCGTTGGACCAAATCCCAATGCTTTCGATAATAAACCGGTTGATCCAAACGCATATAAGTGTTTTTTACCTAGCCCTCAGGATAATTTAGGTCTTCGCCGTAGTGCTGAAACATCTGCGGCTGCATCTGCGCCGGATAGCTCAACACAAGCAGCGGGTGATTCTACGGTCCAAACACAGACAAATGCTCCCGCGAGCGCTAATACTGACGCCTTAGTGG
>Ga0302188_10000612_pt1 | contig 30140 bp, 31 predicted proteins | sample II_Bog_E2_1_FD_198783 | JGI IMG/M metagenome (GOLD analysis project Ga0302188, IMG submission 198783) | Peat permafrost microbial communities from Stordalen Mire near Abisko, Sweden - II_Bog_E2_1 | ecosystem: Environmental > Terrestrial > Soil > Wetlands > Peat | place: Sweden: Abisko...
CCCAACCCCAACCCCAACCCCAACCCCAACCCCAACCCCAACCCCAACCCCTGATTTTTTTTAGCAAAATTATCCAATGAATCTATATTATCATTCTGAAATATTTTTGGATTTAGAAATGGATAACTGAATAAATCAATGAAATTCTCAAACATTTATTTATACTCTAAACTATTAACTGATTCGTTTTTGGATAACTTATTAGAGTCATAAATGACAAATTTATTTATGAAGATACATTGCCATATTAATTAATTTATTTTATTGTGGATCATGAAACCAAGTAATATCAAAGACCTGTCGCCGGCTTCACGAGGACTTCTTTACCGATTTAAATTCAGTCTTTAGAGATAAAAAATATTTTTAATTGATATCTGCCGACCCTTGTTAGTTCCTAAGTGGGTAATTAACAAATCAGATTTGCAAACAATTTTCTAAAAAAGTAAATCATAGTTCAGTTCTTCATAGGTTGAGTAACTGTTCACTGAGCTCATGGATGCTGAAAAAATGACTATTGAGTTTACTCAATTCAAGAGTATCTATGAAGACATCACTATGCTTGACAATCCAGATATCAAAATTAATGAAGGGAAAAATCCGATTTCAGAATACATTCTGAAATCAGAAGAAATACAGAGTTTTCTTATTGATTGGGCGGCCTCTAATAATGGGATCATAGAGAAAGTTATGATTTAGGATATTTTGAGCAATTTGAATTTCAAGAGTCGGGAGGAGTAGCAATTTAAAAATGAAATATTTGGTGATAATGAGTGGGTTCGTCTTGAACAGCTGTTATAAAATATCAGATAAACGAGATAAGGGAATTTACTGGGAAAAGCATCGACATAAATTTCTTATATTGAGCAAATAGCTCAGAACATCAGGAAGTTGAAGAAATACTTTAACTATGAATCTAAACTCGATAAGGAGTTTGCGAAGATAGCAGTCCATTATTTGAATAATGGCTTTATTTACAAAGACCAACGACACATTGACTGTAAATATGCGAAAAACGTGATTATCCTTGAAGAAGATACTGCCGGGTACTTCCTTTTTTCTAATGCTGAAGAACTAGTTGTAGGGACGTAAAAACAGAGTGGATTAAAAAGATGCCTAAGACCAAATGATATTATTCAAGGGCAGATTGGAGATTGCTGCTTCCTATCTACCATGGCAGCATTGGCATTCAAATACCCGTAACTCATCTACCGTCTGTTTGTCCTGTTGAAAAATCCTTCTCATCTTTATGGAGTAAGATTATTCATTGATGGAGAGTGGAAGACAGTTCCGCTTGATCTACAATTTCCCATGAATTAAAATCTATATTTTTGTGGTGCTGGACAGAATGATCAAAATATATGGCCTATGCTGCTTTAAAAAGCTTATGCCAAGGTTAATGGCTCTTACAACAACATTTAAAGTATTACTGATGAAGAAGGGATATAAGCTATGACAGGAGCTCCATCAATTTAATACAAAACAATCAAGCCAGCCTTTTGGGGCATAGCTGCAGAATAATGCCAACGAGGATCCATCCTTACTGCGTCAATAGAGGTCGGCAAATTTTCATAGGAAGTTCTAGAGATGTTTGATCTTACTCCCAAACACTCCTACAGCATTTTGCAGGTTTTTGATAATATATAGGCACGTAATAACTAACTTGTAACTCTTATCAAATTGCGAAATCCTTGGGGAAGGGACGAAAAAACATGGAAAGGTCCATGGAGTCTCCTTCGGGAAGAATGGACTCATTCTTTGAGAAAACAACTAAAGTATAAATTGGACCCCAAGGATGGTAGTTTCTTCATGTGTCAACAGGATTTCCAGCATGTTTTTACCAATGTTAATATCTGCCGAGTAGAGTTAAATAACACAAACTCTTGGCTGGACCTAGACTGTACCAATGATAAGTTCATGGCTGTTCGCATCAAAATTAAGCGGCAAGGAAATTACGCTTTCACTACATATTTGAAGGACAAGCGTCAATATCCAAAAGATCCAGCTCATAGTGCTAGATAGTCCTGGATATTTTTATTAAAAAAATAAGGTTAGAAATACAAACGAGTCTGTTGTAACTACGCTCGCACGAAAAATAACACGCTGGATAGATAGAAGAGCCTCGATGAAGGAGAGTATATGCTTCTAATAAGATTGATGTGGGTATTAGGGCTTTAATTTTCTTACCGCTTGACTAGTTACGGCCCTCAATAAGTTTGGATGTAGCAGCAGCCATATTTGGAATCTTACCTGAGAGATTATATTTAAAGTGGTGATTAAATAGTTTAGAGTAAACTCTTGTTTTAAAATAAAAATATCTATAAAAAGGAACAATTTCACCCTAAATTTGGATATGGATTCATCGAAATTGAGAATCAATAAAAATCTACTTTCGATGTGCAGATCGACTTTGAAGAGAAACAACAAAAATTTACGAAAGTCCTTGAACCTCATAAATTTCCCCTCCATTTACGAGTGGCTCCTGGATAGGTGGTCAACTGTAAATTCATCATTCGCACTGATTTTATGGAATCAAAAATTAAATATGATGTTAAATAGTTGGAGCCAGAAGATGCACCGAAACCAGCCGAGCAATGATTTAATCAATTCCAAATAATGAATATGAAAGGCATTTCTGCTCTATTAGTAAATTAGTGAAAGCTCGTAATATACTTGGCTCACCAGTGTGATTGCTATATATAAACTTATATAATCCTCTTGTAATGTAAATCACCCTCACTGACGAAGATCTTGTCCTATAAAAACTCTACAAGCTCAAGTGCGAGCAGGGCTGCAATAGCTTTGCCAATTATATCGTGTTCTAAATGGGTACATCTCTTTTTATCTAGGGGTATATTGTACTACCTGCCTATCTAAACTACAGTAAGTTCCGAGTACACATCTGGCTACCTTTGAAGACCTTTCAAATATCATAACTGAGTTAGTTCACCAATACAAAAAAATAACTAAAAATCAAAACAATCTCGCGATACTCAAGGCATAGATTGAACAGCAGGGTACTGTTCTTAAAACATACCGAGATAGAGTGACCCTCGATGCAAAGTCCATCCAATCCCAAGCCTCCCATATCATTACAAACGCAGCAAGCCAGTGCTTAAAATAAACTAGAAACGAACCGCTATAAAACTTCTTTGAACCTGACCTGACCTGCAGTCTGATGATGAACTAGTCCGAACTATTTCTAAAAAATCTGAAGAATTTGAAGGTGGTCGAATCAGGAGGTAAAATTAACTATATCTTTGAAGAAGTCAATAAAAATCCAACTGAGGTCAAGAATATTTCCTTGAAGCAGATTGAGAGAATTGCCAAGGCCGTCAATATCGCACAGGGGAAGGCAAAAAGTATAATGGATAGGTTCCGCGAATCGATTAAGCAATGATTCAAGTTAAATGATTATTAAATGTATCTATAACTTTATTGCATGTTAAACGAAATTATTCTTCTGGATTACAGTGCTCATTAACCCCATGAATTAAGTAAACTGTATATGTTTGATTAACAATGATTTTATAAATTATTGATGAACGAATATTTTAGCGCCATTGAGTTATTTCTTGAAGATCGCGGTCTCCTCGACGCGACTTAGACCAACACCCCCCAGCTGGCCTCCGTCGGCATAGAGAACATCCTCACTACTATAAATCCGCAAGATAACAGCAAGTTAAAGTACGACCTGGATCCCTCAATCATTTACTCCGCCATCGCCCTCGCCCCCGATAACTCCCATTGCATTCTCGGTACATCTCTGCTCACACAGGTGGTAATTCGAACGTGGTGATGCAATACAACTTCGCAAACAATAATTTCTTCAAGCTCTTCGAGACAGTAGACAACATCACTGCTTTGAAATATGCCCCAAGTGGAAAGTTCATTGCTGTGGGTTCCAAATAAGGTAAAATCATTCTATACGAACCTCTCACTGGTAGAAAATAGAAATGCCGCCCAGGCCACACTGGGGACATCTGCAATATATTCCTCAGCAAAGATGAGCAATTTATTGGATCCATCGGTATGGATCAGTATATTTCAATCAACAAATTAGAAGGATTGGAACAGCCTAGAGAGGTTGCTCGATTTGCAATAACTTAGCTCTCGGATTGCAGCAAGGTTAGTGCCAGCTTTCACTTTTCTCAGCAGATGGCGCTTTCTGGTGGATTGACAAATTTGCAGAAATTAGATGTGGTTGATGGAAAATGGGTGATTTCTAAAATGAATATATCTCACCCAACTACCATATTGGCTGTATAGGTCTTTAAAGAAAACGCAGTGGCCACTAGTAGTCTGCAAGAGGTGTGCATTTGGAGTATACTACTGGGCGAAAAGCTATTTTAGATAGAAAAGTTTAATCTCACAAGAATGGTCAGTCTGGAAGGCAAGTTTTACGGCGTACGCGAAGATGGGAATGTCTATCACTTCAAAAGGGAGGTTAGGCAAGAATAGCCTATGGATATCGAGGAAAGCGTGAATTTTTCAGTGAAGGAGGGGGAAGTATAGGAGGAAGTTTAAGAGGAGGAAGGAGAAGGCGAGATGGAAGAGTAGGCGAGAGAGCAGCAGTTTTACGAGCACAAAAAATCAAAAGCTGATAAGATCATCACCTGCTTTCCTCAACCAGCTTTGACTACCTCTACTCAGTTATTCGAGTCCAATCGGTTTCTCTTCGTCAACGCCTACGGCTGTGTAATCGAAAGGCAGGAGGGCGATGAATAAACCATTATTGAAATCGAGTTCGATAGTGACTCCAAGAAGAGTAAGGCCATCCTATTTCGCAACCGCAAGGCTGAGTTTTTCGATATTAACAGTCTCTTAGTATTATGGGCGAGCGAAACAGAGTTTGGAATTAAACCCAGTATAGACTCCAACCTCTAGCAATGGTAATGCGCTTGGCCCAACCTCCAAGCAGTCGTGGCTGGCACTAACTGGCTGGCTGTGGCTAATGAGTAATCAATTAAACTACTGGACTTATACGGGCATGAAATAAAGACAATTGCTTTTGATCGATCAATCGTCGCAATGCGTGCTCACTAAAACATGCTGGTAGTGGTTTATCACGAGGGAATACCAATGAGTGGCTCACAACTCATCGCTATGCGAATATTCTTGGTCGATCAACAGGATTGCACTCTTACTCCACTGACCGATCTGCATGTACCACTCAGACCTGGCAGTTTGCTAAAATGGATTGGATTTTCAAGAGAGGGAATGCTCTTCTCTCAGGACAGCTCAGGCAATATCAGAGCGCTCAACCTCGAAAGCAATGAGTGGACCAGTCTTTCTGTGAGTGAAATCGAAGAGCATCGCAAAGTATGGCCCATCGGCATCACCAACTATGAATTGCTCTTCTGGAAAACGACAGACGAAGACCCTGAACCGACAGTTGCTCCTCGATTTAACTTGAAAAAAGGTGTATTTTACATTCCCACTGTCGGTATCTACCCCTAAAACTCTCAATAGATCTATGAGCGGCTTCTATGGTAAAGGTTCACCCTCGACCACGAAAAAGCCCGCTCCAGATTGTGGGGCAGGCTGAAAGTATCTCGACCATCAGGCAGTCCATTCTATGCACTGAGTGAAACAATAAAAAGTGAGAAAGACAACGCAGAACGACAGATAAATTTGGATGAAAAATACTACCAACTGGTGGAGGTCTACTTAAAGGCTGGAGAGACTCTACGAGCCATGCAAATGTCAGTTTCCTGCATCCGCACCATTGAAGCTGGTACCAAAATGGTCGATCTCTTCGATCTATACAATAAACGAGCCCTAGCCATCCAACTTGAGGAGCACTACGAATAGCGTCAAAAGGAGCTTGATTATTAGAAGATGCAGATTTTTGAGTTTGTTAAACTTAGGGAGGAGGCGGAGAAGGCCATCAAGCCTCGTTCTTTGGACCCTATGAGGAGAGGCGCTCCAAAGAAATTGACAGAGCCCATTCCTTCTTTCTCACAGAGCGTAATTCTTCTCCTATTTAGTCTCATGATTCAATATAGGATGTTCACGGCTATCACAACCAATCTCAGATTTCAGTGAGTTCTCAAGGAGTTAGTGAATTGTCGGAAAACAACCCTTTCTTGAAAAAGAAATCCAACCACGAATCGTTCTAGGCTAAGAAAAAGGAGATTTCTGACCAGGTGTAGAAGTTCGGAATGAAACGTAAGGCATAGGAGCGCAACGTATCTCGCAAGACTGGGAAGCCTCTTTGATTAATTTGTTAGCATATCATCAATTAAATGATTATAATTATCAAGTATATTGAAACAGTCGAAAAATGGATATTGTTTAGTATTGTCTTATGAGGATAGCTTGTGCAATAATCAATAAAATAAAGGTAGGAGATCATGAACCACACGCGAGACACTCTTCATCCTCGGGAGCGCCCTTTCTTCGCATAGGACACACCTTAACAGGCACTTCTTCTTCTGTCGAAGGTTTGAACTTCTTTTTCACCACATCTTTATCTTCCTACTACAGGTAGTTGTCCCTTCTCTCCTTCATGACTTCATCATTTTATTCCTTTTTAATGATCTCACCTGCATCCTTCAAAAGAGTTTCCACGTCGACTGTGAACTTTATGGGGTCAGCAGCAGGTCTACTGCGGAGGTAATACATACCTGTCTTCAGCCCTTTTTCCCAGGCATAGAAATGAACAGAGCACATTTTAGAGTACGAAGGTTCAGCAAGATGAATGTTAAGACTCTGAGATTGGTCGATAAAAGGGCTACGTCCAATGGCCAGGTTGATGATCTCCTTCTGACTGATTTCCCAAACAGTTTTGAAGATGTTCCTTCCCTCCTGTGGAATTTAGGTGATATCCTGCACTGATCCGTTGCTGGCGATCAATTTGTTCCTGATTTACGGAGTCCAAAGATTCTATATATATTTAATCTTACCTTATTGATGAGGTACTCAACTAAATTTTTATTTATGCATACGAATTCGCCTGCCAACACTCGGCGAGTATAGACATTCGCTGTGTACGCCTCAAAGGTTTCGTTGTTACCAAGGATTTGGCTTGTGCTTGCTGTTGGCATGGGGGCAAGCAGCAAACTATTTCTCATGCCGTATTTGGAGAGGTCTTATTTAATTTCAGACCAGTCGAAACCTCCCAGTCGAGGTTCATAGTTCCAAAGATCAAATTGAAGTAGTCCCTTTGAAGCTGGTGAACCCTAATAAGAAACATATTTTCCTTATTTTTTGGCTAATTCGATTGATTCCTTGACAGCGCCATAGTACATCGACTCGAAGATGCGCTCATTGAGTTCAGCTGCCTCCTTAGACTCGAATGTCATTTATAGCTGTTGATACACATCAGCCAGTCCTTGCACTCCAATACCAATGGGCCTGTGCCTAAGATTGGAGTTGCGTGCTTCTGGAACTGGATAGTAGTTAGTATCAATGATTTTGTTGAGATTGCGAGTGCAAACTCTCGCAATTCGTACCAGTTCAGAGAAATTAAAACTCTTATTTTTCCGATCCACAAAAGAGGGGAGTGAGATGGAGGCAAGATTGCAAACAGCAACTTCATCCTTGGATGTGTATTCCACAATTTCTGTACAGAGATTGCTCGATTTTATAGTGCCGAGATGCTGTTGATTTGATTTACGGTTGCAGGCATCTTTATACAACATGTAGGGAGTACCTGTCTCAATTTGTGAGTCCACAATGGCTTGCCACAGCTATCTTGCCTTGAAAGTACGTCTGCCTTTCCCACTTCGCTCGTATTCTGTGTAGAGCTGGTCAAATTAGTCACCCCATACTTCAGGCAATCCTGGACATTCATTCGGACACATCAACGTCCACAGATCATTGCTAATTACTCTCTTCATGAAGAGGTCCGGAATCCAAAGGCCATAAAATAGGTCCCTTGCTCGATTTTCCTCTTTTCCTGTGTTTTTCTTAAGATCAAGGAATTAGAAAATATCAGCATGCCAAGGTTCAAGATACATGGCGAAAGAACCCTTGCGTTTACCTCCACCCTGATCAACATAACGGGCAGTATCATTGTAAACTCTAAGCATTGGCACAATGCCGTTGGAAGCACCATTAGTGCCTCGAATATAGCTTTCCTTTGCTCTGATGTTCGAGATGGACACTCCAATGCCACCTGCAGATTTAGAAATTTTGGCGCATTGAGTTAGTGTTTCATAGATTCCGTTGATGGAGTCTTCACGCATAGCCAAGAGGAAGCAGCTGCTCATTTGAGGGTTCGGGGTGCCTGCATTAAAGAGGGTTGGAGTAGCATGAGTGAAAAATTTCAGGCTCATCAGATTGTAGGTTTCAATGACTGAAGCGATGTCTTCCCGGTGTATTCCCACTGAAACTCTCATTAGCATATGCTGTGGCCTCTCCACTATATGTCCATCCACTTTAAGAAGGTAAGATCGTTCGAGTGTCTTGAATCCGAAGAAATCATAGCTGAAATCGCGCTGGAAGTCGATTGCAGCATCCAATTCAAGGTAGTGGTCTTGAATAATTTGATAAATCTTGTCCTCGAGAAGAGAGGCCCTGCGGCCACACTTATCCTTGCAGTCATAGAGCTGCTGAGCGACATCTCGGATGGAGGCGTTGGTTTGTTTCCGTAGATTGTCGACGGATACTCTTGCCGCCAATATGCTATAGTGCGGATGCACGATGTTCTGCATTGAGATGGAGATACCATATAGGCGCAGGTTTCGGCTGCGAGGTTGTCCAGCTCGATTGTTGTAATGCGGTCGTGCACACCTAGCGAGACCTTGTGTACCACAATATCTAGGTTTACAAATTGGAAATTGAGTCCAAAGGAAAGGCCTTACAAGCGGCGACGGACTATGGAAATGTCTAAGGGCTAGAGGCTGCCATCCCTGGTTACTACCCGCAGTGAGGGAGTCTTGGAAACTATCATTAATATTATGCCTTTGTTAAATTGCCCTGTTTTAAATAGGAGAACTCCCGCCAATACTCGTCCGACCTCACTTTTGGAAAATAGAGCGACTGAGCAGAGTGAAAGGGAAGAGATATGGCAGGAGTGGTTAGGTTTAAATTGAAGGTATTTTGAGAGGGCGGGCAGGATTTGTTTAAATTATCGATAGGCAAAAATGAGATAATAAAATGGGGTCATGATGTCAAAAGAGAGTAATTCAGCTCATTCCATAACTGAATGTCAATAAATTTTCAAAATCAGAGTATTTTTTAAAATATGAAAGATCAGTGTGAAGTATTTAAATTTTCAGATGAAAATGTTAAGGTAGAAAGTGCTAAAGGGGGCACTCTGCAGTGGTGGACTTAAATATAGCGACTGATCTCTTGAGGGCCAATACGTTGTATTTTAATATTGGGTGGGTAGCAGTTACTATCTTAAATCAAGATGCAATTTAAAAGGGAGGAGATTTCCTTTCTGTAACTTGAAATTTACTGTCAAGTATGAATAATTTCATCACCTCGATATTGTGGAATAAACTCCATCCCTCAACGGAGATGCATTGTTTACCGTTATGAAGTGAGACAGCAAATTAATTAACACTCCCCATATGCAAACAGATTCCGGAGGACGGATGATTTTATTAAAATTATTTGCATTTGATGAAGTGATGATAGCACCTCCACTTTAAAATAATTGTTAGTAGTCTAAACACGATATTTCACAGACGTTGCCATAAGATATAAGATCGTCAATCCTGCTGCCGACGGTTGCGCCGACCCATTCCTAACTGAGACTGATCAGCCATTGAGAAGGCCAGTTCATGCACCTGCTGCAAGATTTCGGCGGTCCACGGCAGTCTCTTAATTTTCTCTACTCCAGCAGGCTGCCCCTTCGCGATCGCTTCCTCCACCATACTGGTCAGATACATCACCTTCTTGTTATTGTCCTCGGCAATGAGATTGGCGAACTCCTACAAAAATCCTCTATAATCTTGCGCGAACTGCTCGCAGCTAAACACCCGCTTGAGGAAATTGCCATTCATGGTTTTATCAGCCGAGTGTTTCCTGAATGAGGCAAGGGCTACTTAAAAGGAATTGAGAAGCTGTTAGTGGGCGCCCCTTCTGAAAAATATTGGCGCATCCAGTTATCAAGGTCTCGAGAGTGGACGTGCGGTCTCTATTTCTTGGTGCGCTCCGCAATAAACTTAAAAGCCTTTCTCATGCAATACTTGGTCAGTTCTTCCTTTGTTTTCTTAAGCCCTTTGAATTTTTTAGACAATAATCGGAAAATTTACAGGAGGGCGGCATCCCCCCTGGCAAAAGAGAGACCTTAGGTTTCAGTAGCGTCCATTGACAGGTGAGAGTGACGCACCAGATATTCGATTATCATCCTAAATGGGGGATGTGGTACCGCACCTGCGACTCGCCTTTACCTTACTCACTGAGCATGAGATAAGGAGGCTGGATTTCCTCATTTATCTAGAGGAAACGCGTCGAAGGCACTTCTTATTGGAGAGAGGGGTGGTCAGAAACTGCCTCCTAAAACTTTACTGCTGGCTCTTGGTCTTCCATCAGTTCAGGTGCGGGCAGTTGCTCGTAAATTTCGGGCTAGGCCTCAAGGCTGAAATGCGGGAGAAGGATCTCAAACTCATCGGACTGTTTCCGGAAGTTGTTGGGTAGCGGACTGAGGTAGGGACTGTCCTGTAGCGATCCGAGGAAGGGCGAGAGGAACATGTTTTAGGAGGCAGTCAGGTTTTTATTCATAACTATTTAGTCAAGCAGACAGATATTATATTAGCTCTTATCTGCTGCATCATACCTGTATTAATGTCTTTAGTATTTATTACGCCATGCATTTTAGAGAATTTAGCCTCATCATTTTAACGGTCAGCCACTGAAAAGGTAGGATTTAGTGAGAGAGGTAGACAAATGAGAAATGGCCGGAACGGAGACAAATTTAACTCCCTGAAATAGTCTTTCTTTTTGATTTTTTCATTCGCATCTCCCAGTTACTCACTCATTTTTTTTATAGTTCTGATCTTCCTTATGTATCCCTAAATCTGTTTACTAAATTCATTGGACGATAATTATATATGTATATCAACCTCACCAATTCAGTACTCTTCCTGCTGTGTCTTTTATCAGCCACCGCCCAACCAGATGAGAAATCTTATCACGAACGATGGAAGCAGGTGGTCCCTCACGACATGATCGTCAATGCTAAAAACTAAGCTACTCAATAAGAATTGTGTGGTGACCTTCCCTGTAACTTCTATTTCTACCTGCACGAAAATAAAGAACTCATGAGTGATGCCAATAGAAATAGGACAGTTTTGCTTGTCTCCGGACTAGAAGGCAACGACAAGATGGGACCTGAACTGCTTCTCGCTAGCTATGGCAAACTCACAGCAGCGCGTATCATCTATTTTCCCCTAGCAAATCCCTCCGGGTTTGTGAAGGGAACAAGCACCACCTTCCCTCAGCAACTAAATATACTGTAGGATTTTCCAATCAAAGGCAGCAAAAATTGTAATCAAACCTCCGCTTTTCGCATACTTCGCTACCTCTACATCAACTACCCCATTGATATATCTGTCTACGTACATGAGGGATAGCCTCTCATTACCTACAGTTGGAATTAGCCATATCGTCAATAGAATGCATATACGGAAGATAATGTCGCCTATAAGAGTATATCCGAAATGCTTGAATACTATGGCAATCAAGAAGCCTCTACTTAGAGGTTGGATTAGATGAAATCTGGCATGAGCTTTGACTTTCAAACAAGCAAGTCTGGCAAGTATATTGATTGGGCTTATGGAGCCTCTAAGCACCCTGAAATCCTAGCTTAGTCTTGCGGCGGCAAGCCTATTTCCAAATAGCCGGCCAATACAATGAACGGCCTTGCTTTGTCTATCGGACTCGGGTTGGTCAATCGAACGCAGATGGATAGTAAGCAATTGGTGGATAATAATATAAAAAGAGGCCTAATCTTTTTAAAAAAGATAGTGAGTTTAACAAACCCTCATATCGCCTTGACAATCTCCGGTCCGGAGATCTCTATCTTTATAAAAGGCTGTAAAATGGGAGTGCTTCGAAACTTTACCTTAGCCGATTCTTCGGGCAAAATCATCTTCTCAAGAAATGAGGATATGATAATTCGAGGTGATATCATCGGTTAAGAGCTAACCCTTACCCATATTCATGCGGATACCTCTCTGCCGGATAACATGAACCTAAAATTTACAGCCAACTACAAGTGCAATAATGGATGGGTAGGGCAAGGAGGCACGGCTTTCGCTAAGATATATGAGTATACATCAACTGACGTGCTGACTGCATACAAAGGAGAGGTTGCCAGCAAATATCTTCACAGTTAATAGATGGATTACTGCCTCATCGCGGTAGCAGTATTCCTAGTCGTGTTCGGAGTGGCTCGATTAAGCAGCTGTATCCGTTCCTGCATAAAACTGAGGCGCACTCGGAGGCTTTAGCAATTTGGGGAGCGGTTTTAGCATGTCTAGCACGTGGAGGATCTCTACACTTTCGAAGACAGTTTTGCTCCCAAGGGATAAAAGACACTGAAGGCCGTCTCTCCGCGTAAAGGGTGATGTATATTTTATGATGAGCCAATTGTATCTGATCTGATGTCTGGCAATTCGACCATATACTATTCGAATCTAACCCACTGAGTTTATAATTCCACATAATTCTTCCATGAGTCTAAAACTGTCAGACTTTGAAACCATTAAGGAGCTCGGTTCAGGCTCCTTCGGCTCAGTCAAGCTCGTTCGTAAGCTTGATGACAGCCAAATATTTGCCATCAAAACGGTGTCGCTGGGTCGCCTCTCCCAGAAGGAAAAGGATAATGCTCTCAACGAAGTAAGATTGCTTGCCTCCATTCAAATCCAGAACGTCATCGCCTACAAGGCCTCCTTTTTCGACCAAGACTCCAACTCCTTATGCATTGCCATGGAGTATGCCGATGGAGGCGACCTACAGGTATTTAATTCTTAATTTAGTCGCAAGTGCAGAAAATGAAGGACTAAAACAAGGAGTTCGAAGAGAAATACATATGGAAAGTGGCTTATGAAATTTTGCAAGGATTGAAGACACTGCACGCCAACAAGATCATCCATCGTGATATCAAGAGTGCAAATATCTTCTTTGTTAACGGTATTGCCAAACTGGGGGATTTGAACGTCTCAAAAGTAGCAGAACAGGGAATGTGTGAAACCCAAACTGGAACTCCCTACTATACGAGTCCTGAGATATGGAAGGGGAAGAAGTACGGCAACAAATGCGACATATGGTCATTGGGTGTTCTTTTGTACGAGATGTGCTGTCTCAAAATGCCGTTTGTGGCCAGAGACTTCCCTACGCTCTACCGCAAGGTAATTGATGGCACTTATGATGATATTCCAAAACGATATTCTGACTAATTGAGGAATTTAGTCAGGATGTGCCTAGTTGTGGAAGAGGACATGCGGCCAAGTGCACAGTAAATGCTCGATACTGCCATTCTTAATGGGATGGAGATGAGTCTGAGTTCATTTAACGCTGAAGAGGGTGAAATCAAGTTGATTGACCCGATCAAATGCCCCAAAGTGCTTCGATTCCTAGCCGTTAAATTGCCGAAGTCCCGTTTTGAGTAGTAAAAGAGGGTGGTGACTTTCGACAAGACAACCAAAAAGGAAAGCGAGTAGAATTCTTTCAAAATCAAGAGCATCAAAAGGATCCGTTCTGAGAAGATTATTCAATTTGAGGAGGAAGACAGCAAACCAACTCCTACTAAACTATAAAAATGTGGCTCCAGAAAGCTTATTGTGATCGAGGAGGAAGCAAAGAAGGAGAGTCCGAAGTTGGAGAGAGTCGGCTCAAAGAAAAACATCAAACTGCCTCCCCTCGAGAATGACAGTCGAGTATTCATGTCCCCCGCCGCGAATAAGGAGGACGACAAGAAATCATTGAAGCACGTATCATCAATTCGGAAGGTATCAATTCTCTTATTCAGCTGATCCATTCATCAACGAAGCGAATACCAATAGACCCTCTGGATGAAAAATAGAATTGATTCTTGTGGATTTACTTATAAATTGTTGGATAATAGTTAAAGTAATCAGAATTAATGAGAGTCGTTGCAGACTGATAGCTGATATCAATATCACGGACAGGAACTATAAATCAGTGGATCATTATTCGGTATGTTCCTTGAGGTCGGAAGCATCGATGGTAAACTAGTTTAGTTTGGTGTTATTCTTCACCCATTTAAAGTTTTATTCGAGCAGATGAGTAGTATCATTCTGCTCATTTCCTTTTCTCTTGGCCGAATGGCAATAGCTAGGAAAACACTGCTTCTTCTCCGAATTATTCCAACCATTATTATGATTGAACAATTTTGTCGCAGTAAAATATTATCGTGGCTTAGTGATCAGTTCATTCGACTGATAGCTTTATTTTAACAATTTTATGGATTGTTTCATTTATACAACTTATTTCAGAAGCGAGGATAGTTTGGAATTCTTGCCATGCGAGATAGGTTTCACAATTGGATCTTTGTAACCATTGTTGTCATTATTGCTCGAGCCATCTTTTTTAATATCATTAAGATTATCACTTTTATTGGTTTCCTTGCTCTGTCCCTCTTTCATAGTCCCACGTGATTATAGCCAACTTATTGCTTATATCTTGTCAGCCTCCCGACTGAAATTAATCCTCCTGAATGTCCGCATGCCATCGACCATAATCTGATCGCTGATTTGGTTGACTGGGCTCTCCACAACAGCAAACTTGAAATCATAAGAAGAGCTGTTTATTTCCATTTAACAATTCAAATAACGTTATAGCATGACACCTAAAATGATATTGACCACATCTCAATAAAATTCATAAAATAAAGTCATTGACCGCTATTGTCGATTTCAAACTCCGACGCCGAGAGTTTTGACTGAGAAGCTTGCGGTTATCACTTAAATTGCCTTCCACTCCACACATGAATATTTTGGTTGCGGAGTCAGGTTCGTTCTTACTCTGCTTACTGCTGGGAATCACCAAAGTTTTGCTCAATCGAGTGATAGAGTTCTCAGTCCTCCTAGTCTTCTTGTCCCTTCTTTATAAGTGGCTTAAATTGATGGTTTAATTCAACGTTTTCGCCATTAGGTTCTGCTAAGTCTCTTACAGTTTGTATTGCAAGTCCCGGAAATCAGATTTGTCGGCCTTCTTCTCCACGTGCTGGAGAAAGTCACAGAAATTTGCCTTGAGTGACAGCACATCTTTGATGTTGGCAATATCCGTGCAAATGGCTGAAACATTCTCCTTCAAATGCTGAATTTTCAGCTTACTCTACTTGATGTTGGTCTCAATGGTGAGAAACTGCCCCGCAAACCGCTTTATGATTGATTTCATAACAGTCTACTCGATCACTAAGGCCAAATCGTCAATTTGTTTTGTAATTGATTTTGTCTCGTGTTTAAAAGTCTTTTACAGCAGCATGAGATGACTCTTGCATTCTGCAGAAACCGTTTCTAAGCATGTGGATATTCTTTTAAATTAGGTTTCGCTCTTCTTTTGCATGTCAATTTGCTCGAAGTTGAGCTTGATAATATCCTCCCTCCACGCATTCCTCTCTTTGACAAGAGAATCAATCTCATTTCTTGTCTTACCAGCTTCGCTGTCGAGGTATTTTAATCTAACTTGCATTTCTTCCCCCAAACTCCTTAACTAGTTCTTATGTTAAGCAATCCTAGATTAGCATCCGCTGACACTTGGTTGGACGTACGTCTGATGATAGATTGAAAATTTACTCTGCCATACCTATTCACTCAATCTGTTGTTGAGTGTCTCTGCTAGATGATCAATGGACTCCGTCAATTATTTGAATTAGTCCATCGCCTCATGCTTGTTTTTAAAGATTTAGTTGTCGTGACTGTCAACTTCCTCCTGAATTTGACTTATCAGTGGCTGGTATTTATCTAGCCTTCTCTTGATTTCCTGCTCTTCATCTTCCACCCCACTCAGTTTACTCTAACTCTCCACTAATCTCCTTTCAAACTACTCTTTTAATTTATAAAACTAATCATAACCAACTTTACCCTTCTTCCTTTTTGTCCACTGATCGCCTTTACATTCGTTACTTTACATCAAACTATCATTATCGCTGTTCTCTCGCCTAAAACCCCCGTCGTCGTATTACTCCAGCACCTCCTTCATCCTTTTAGTAAAAGTGACATTATCAACCTTACCATCCAATTCCTATTTAATAGGAGTGAGAGCTTCACCAACAAACGTCGTGCTTTTCTGGTGTTACCTCACTGCTTGTTCGTGCAGCTCCTTCATTATCTTTAAGGCCTATTCTAGCTTGCGATCGATGCAGCCTGTCAGCCCATTCAGACGCGCTTGTTCGCTGTGTAATCCAAGTTCATGCTCCATGATTTTATTATAAATCTTTTCATTGAGTTTGCAGTAGTTTCTGAAGACTGCATTCATCTTCTTGAGCTCTTCCACAATGAAGCTGTTCTCGTGTATGATGGACTAGATGGTGATCCCCCCGCCCACAAACATCTGGTCAACAGGGATGAACTCGCCCAGCTCCCTGTTATAAACCATCTTCTAGAACTTTGAGATTTCATCTTTGAGTGAAATCATTAATATTATTAACTAACAGTCCAATGGAGTACCCTCATAACAAACAACACACATTCTTCAAATCATTGACACGAGCTGCTCCAATTAGCTGCGGTATGCTTGGCTGGCAAAGCTTTAGTCGATGTGAGGAATTTACTCACTCTACTTTATCGCCTAGAATTCAGTCTATTTTATCTACTGCATCTGCTGCAGTTACTTCAGCTACTATTGGTGGCGCATGTGCCGTTCGAAGGGGTTTTTCACTAGAACTTTCATTTTGGAAGAGGAATACTTTTTGAGACCCTAACCTAGAACATTTTCACTCCATATTTTGGGAGGCAGGATCAGTTTCTCTTCATTCTCCATGAACTTCTCCAGATTTTATTCGAAGGACACCTCGTGGTTCAGAATTTATTTTTGGGATATGCTGGCCTTGGACTGGTTTTTCATTCTGCTCTGGATGTTCTGCATGAGCTATACGCGACGCTTTATGGAAATTGCCCGGCCCAGCGATGATTACTTGCTCGATCGGTCCTCCTTGCTCGTGTGGGAGTAGTTGTCCTTGCGCGGTTCATCTACCTTCTCTTCGTTAGTCACTTTGGACCGGGCTTCCTTTTTTAGGAGGTGCAGTCTTGAATTTTTGCGCATTGATTGCGTGGTGTTCTTGTTGTCGACCAGTCGATACCGATGCAGGCAGAATTTCTTAATGTCTCTGTTCTCCGGAAGGAGTTGATTCGACTGCACCTGTCTTTCGTATTATCCTAAACATTTGGATGATTCAATATTCTTGGACAGTGTGAGTTGCTTCGAACTACTGTAATTCTTATGTTTGATATGAAAGTTTTTCGAGGAGATGGAGAGGAGTGAGGGTTTGCTGGCAAATTGATTTTTAAGGCTGGGCCGATAGAGGGTCGTCATGATGCTATTTTTCTATTTAGTAAAGAAAATAAATTAAGCATATATAACTGAACGACAACTGAGGATTCTTACTAATGCAGATATATGATACAAAAGACATCATTTCTGTTTGTCCATCCGGTACTTCTCGATCTCCGTTGCACTTGACCGGCCCAGAGCGTAGCCTTCGCCCAAAGTTTCGAATCTGATCGAGGAAGACGTACTTCTATAGTGTATATCGACTCGAAGTTATAATGCCATATAATATGCCATTGGTTAGGCCCACTATTGCGCCCATCAAGTGCACCTTCATACTCATCGACATTCGCATCCGGTCTATTTATCTGCGACAGTACATGAGAGAAGAGATGTTAACGCTAATGAGCTGAAAATTCCCAGTGCCATTTGTTGTTTTGTGTTCTCAATCTCCAAATAACTACCTGTTTGCAAAGGCTCAAGATATAGTTTTCCTAAGGAGTGGCGCATTGTAAATTCCAATACTCTTCGTAGAAGGTGCGGAAGACGAGGAAGGGGGAAAGGATTTCTTTGAGCATGAGGGTCCTATCCTGCGCGGACTAGCGTTCTGCATGCATGCCTGGTTACTCATGATGGTGGGATCCTCGGCAACTGGTTTTTTGTACTCCTTAAAATATCCCTTGAGCATGTTCTATTCCTCCTCCATCTCCTGACGGATGGCGTCGTTGAAATCTTTGTCGCGTTTGAATACGCCCTCGCGGATCTTTTTATCTTCGCTCATAATTATATTTTGGGAATTGAATAACAATCAGATGTTCTGACAGTGGGTAATTTAGTTGTATTCTAATATCTGTTATTGATTGCCCATTTGATTAAGGGAATAGGTTTAATGCGAGCATCATCAATGGGCTACCGGCTGGCTGGAGAAGTATCTGCAGAACACGAGGGAAAGGATTGCCATCAGTTTAATCAGGATATTTAGACTTGGCCCGCTTGTATCCTTGAGAGGATCGCCGACTGTATCGCCAATTACTGCTGCCTTGTGAATATCGCTTCCTTTCTTCACTTTCTCTCCGTTTTATATCATCATGCCAGCCTCAATGAATTTCTTAGCATTATCCCAGGCCCCTCCTGTGTTCGAGGCGGAAATGGCCATTTGAACTCCACTAACGATGGCACCTGGAAGAAATCCAAGCAGAGCTTTTGGCCCGAAGACATACCCCAAGACAAAGGGCGTTACAGTAACCTAAATTAAATCAAGAGTACCATTAATCCAGGCCATATCATCTCTTTTAGAGAAGCTTTGGTACTAATTCTAACGCAAGCCCTATAATCAGGTCGAACTGATCCATCAAGTATGCCAGGATTGTTTCGAATCTGACTACGTACCTCTTCGATCATTCCTAGCGCAGCCAATCCGACTGATTTCATGGTAAGGGCTGAAAATGCATAAGGCAACATAGCCCCAAAGAGTAAGCTAGTAAAAATCATTGGATCATCAAAGGACATATCTTCCTATTTAAGACTGCCATAGTTGAAGCAAGTGTGCATAAATGCGCCATAAAGAGCAAAGCCAACGAGAGTGGCTGAACCAATGGCAAACCCTTTGCCTATTGCGGCAGTAGTGTTACCAGCAGAATCGAGGATATCTGTGCGTTATCTTACTTCGGCCGGTAATTCAGCCATCTCGGCTATACCCCCTGCGTTATCACTGATCGGACCGTATCCATCAATGGCTAAGCATATGGGCAGATTTGATAGCATACCTAGAGCAGCAAGTGCAACTCCATAATATCCTAGAGTAGAATGAGAATAGTAGACCACAAAGCACAGCACGATGACGGGTATGATCGTTGAGAAATATCCTAGAGCAAGTCCATATATAATGTTGGTGGCTGCTCCTGTTTTACAGGCAGTCGCTAGTTCCCTGACATGGACATAAGAGTAGCTAGTCATAACCTCAGTTGCGTATCCAATGATCATTCCTGCAATGAGACCAACCGAAATGCACCCAAAGATGTCAGTGAATATCCTGTGTTGAGGAACACCGTCATTGCCGATAAAAATAAATTCTGAAGAGAATGAAGATTTGGCGAGGATGTAGAGGCCGGGAATTAGGAGGATGGTCGAATACACCAGCTGTTTTTTAAGCTCGCCCTCTACCTCGATGGAGTGCTCGATTTCGTTCCCTTCGGTGATGATGTAGGTCACAACTATGCAGATTAATATTCCAATTGCGGGTATGGCCAAGACAAAGATAAGATTATCGATATGTAAAGAACCGTCCAAGGCCTAAAGCGAGTTACTTCCGATGACCAAAGCTGCAGAGGTTGCCTCAGCGAACGATCCAAACAAATCAGCACTCATTCCAGCCACATCTCCCACATTGTCGCCTACGTTATCGGCGATGGTTGCTGGGTTCTTAGGACTGTCTTATGGGAGGTTGGATTCGACCTTGCCCACCAAATCCGAGCCTAGATCTGCTGCTTTGGTATAGATTCCTCCTCCAACTCGAGCAAATAGAGCGATGGTCGACCCTCCAAGTCCAAATCCAGCAATTGACTCAAACATATCTTCGTAATAGTTTTTCTCAGTTGTCGAGTCCTCCCTTTGGAATTCATCCAAGTAGACCAGGATGACTACCATAAGCACCATCATCGATATTGACACTAAAGTAAATCCAATGACGCATCCTGCCCTGAACGCAGTTTTGAATGCCCTTCCGAGAGAGTGTTTGGCCTCAAGAGTAGTTCTGAAATTGGAGTAGGTAGCTACTTTCATTCCGAAGGCGCCACAAAACATGGAGGTGATTGCTCCGACGACGAAGGCGATAGTGGTGTAGTAATCCTTCATACCGTCCACACAGAAGAAGATGATGCCTGCCATTAGAATAACAAAGATTATGCAGATCTTGTACTCTGCCAGGATGAATTCGCTGGCACCCTACTGAATGATGGCGCCTATGCTGACCGGGTCGTGCTCTTCATCTACCAGCTTTTCGCCAGTTTCACCCTAGTAGCCTTAGTGTTTGGAGGAAGACCTCACTTCGATCTCGCTAAGCTTGCAGTAGTTGTAGATGGCCCAGAAGAGGCCCACGAAACCTGAGAAAAAAACGAATGGAACAACAAATCCACCCATCTGTTGGAAATAATAAATTGAATAAACCATAATCAGATGTAGCAGTTAAAGGCGTGGGTGAGATAGACTGGTTTTAACAGTCCACCGCACAAAGTAAATCTTAATTAGACTCCTCAGATAGGAGCGGGAGTTCTTACTTAGTTATTTCAATAATTTGCTGATTGAGGTAAAAATGGCTGCTCTTTGTATAAAGTTGTTTAATATATAAGTAATGAGGTCAATAATAGCTCTTATGCTTGTCGCATTTCTCCTTACCGTAGCACTCAGCAAATCAATCGAGAAAGTAATAAAACTGAGCAATTTTCCCATATAGGGCCCGTTCATCTTCTTAACAAAACTTCACATTGCGGCAGGACAAGGACAGATGGACATCTCCTATCGGTATACTCTCGCCCTATTTCAGCAAAGATAGCGAAATTTCCTCTGACTCCTTCTATCAAGATGTTTCTATTGGTGTTCTCAACCAATCGCTCTACCGCTCCTTTTCGCTCAAATCCACTTGCCAATAAAAACAGTAACTGTTATTCAAGAAAGAGAAATTCAACTTGGGGCGTGAACGGCAGGGCATGAAACACGTAAAACTGTTAGATCTTTAAGAGAGTGCAGAATGGTACTTCTATCTGTTTTCATGCAATGTCAAAGAGGAGGAATTAACCAATAACACGGAAGAGATTCATGTCGTCTTTGGAATCACCAATAATAACAGCCATTTCGGAGTTAACGAATATCTCATACCCGCATATGTGGTATTTGTAGCTCTATGGGTTATAATCGTAATTAGTTTTGGGGCGACGATGGCTAGTCTCTTGAGTGAGTTCAGGCCAAACCCAATCAAGTTAGTGGCTTTTGGTGGTCTTATACTGATGGGCGTGGCCTATCTTTACGAGTTGATTCACCTGCTCATCTACTATAGCGATGGTTCAGGAGTTGCTCTCTTCCACATATTCTACATAATACTTCGAGGAATCGGATAGGCCATTATCACGAGCATGATGGTGTCTTTCGCTTGGGGATGGTCCATTATTCACATCAAAGGAAGCTGGTTTTATATAGGTATAGGGGCGGCTGCTGGAGTTGTGAACATTATCTGCTTGGCGCTATCCTCCCTCACTGAGGAGCATGAATCAATAAATCACCACTATGAAACAGTTGCAGGGAGTATAGTGCTGGGCCTAAGGATAGTTATTCTAGTAATATTCTTGGCTGGCCTGATCGATAGTTTTAAAAACTCTTCTGGAAAGATCATATACTTCTTTAGGAAGTTAGGTCTGGTTGGAGCAATCTACTTCCTCTGCTGGCCTATCACCGTTTTGATTGTTGAGTTAACTCTTCCGAACGACATCCATCGATTATCTATCGCCTTGGTTTAAGAATTCGTGCACATCTACGCCGCTGCAGCCCTTTGCTACATGCTGAACGAACCCGAATCCGCCTACCGCAAAGTCAGTCTGCAGGATGATGACAACCCTTTAAAAATAGGCGACTACAAGCATAAATGATTATTTATAGACCTTAAGTATATCAGTGTCATCAACCAATCAAATCCACCACGAAATCGGTCCTAGTCCCTGCTCGTTCGACTTCAACGTGATGAGATCCGCCATTCGCTTCCCCTCACGAATCCAATCTGCATTAAATTTACTATACCGGCGTTATCTATCTTGAATCGAACCTTGTCGCCCACCTTCCACTCGAAAGCAGTGTTCTCGTTGAAAGGCAGGATCCACTTACCATTGAATAATGTCCCCGTGTGCATGTTTTAGGGGGATATCCTGCCCTCCAAAATGCCCATAAAAGAGACGATGATACCTCTTGCTTCGTCGAAATCGACGACATCTCCTTCGAAATATTCGTTGGCGTTAAGTTTAATGACTACTATTTCCACAGCAACCTTGACAAGCAAATCAGCTTCCCTTCTCAGTATAACATTGTCAAGTATTTAGATGGACTTGATGCGCACGCAAATGCCGTATCGTGTAATTTTGAAGAGGTATTTGCTGAAAATGGTATCACGGACCGATTTGGTCATATTTTGGGTGTATATCTCTGCGGGAAGGTAGAGATCATCGTTGATTTTGTAAGTGATAAACATGGTTGCGAAATATAAAAGTAATTTATCTTAGAATCAAGACCTGTACCCTTATTCACAGATTACTGGTCGAGTCACCAATATTCTGACTGTTTTGCATGATATTTCGTTGGTAGATGTGATGTTGAGATAATATTTATGGAATATCTTCTCTTTTGTTAAATTGCTGAAGGAATGCCGCAGGGAGATCAAGTCAATGGATTCAATACTTGGACTGAACTGTTGAATTTGTGCTGCCCATATGAACATATGAGTGTAATCATTTTCTATTTTCAAATCTTTCCCCAGGTGTACTGGTCTATCCCAATTCTTCCCTGAATAAATCCATCAAATTTTAAATTCTTTTTCCAAATCATTGACAAATATGAATATGGAAAGAATAAAATATCATAACGTATTATAAGTGGATTCAGTACACACCCACGCAGCTGTTTTATTCAGTCGAATGAGAGGATATCACTGAATGTACCTTTGTCGCCAATGGGGCTTCCTCCTCCTTGTGCTCTTCGTAGCAGGCATCGAGGGTAAGCCTCAGATTATATTTTTTGAAACTATGTTAAAAATGATAGTCCAATGCCTGTTTCTTGAGCTCCACTGTTCCAATTTTCTTTGGGCGGTCGTAGTTCCATATTTCTATCTTGTGGATGACGTTAGTATTTTAAAAGAAGAAAATTCCATCATCGTATAAGATATTCTTGCATTGACTAATTTCGGAAAGCTATTGCGATTAACAGCTGTACCACGCCACCAAATAGTATGAGGGACGTGAGGAATGAAGGTCACAATCTTTGAGTGAGGAGAACTGCAATTCTAATCTGTATCTTCGCATTTGATAAAAATTATTATAGATGTTTTGAATGTGGGGGATTTTTAGGGATTTTTTCTAAATATGAACAATGTTTGAGACTGCTTTAAATATAGAATGGGATTGGAAGGGTGTACTGGGCAATAAGAGGTGCTTGGATACTGGACAAACTCTTTGATTGTTTTTTTGATTTACATTTTGTTTGGAAAATGTTCGTACAACTTTCCAATGATAAAGCAAATAGAAAATATTGTGAGATACTAGGGATGAGAAAGTCAGCTAGGATTAAGTTAAATTTAATGTGGCTGAGGTATTCCTGTTTTGAATGTCTTGAAGTTATCCTGTCACATCTATTCAAAAATGACTGTTTCGCTTGAAAGCAGAAGCAAATCAACAAATTAATCAAAAATCAGAAATGGTTTTACCTTCCTCCCTATAATATGGAGCCCATTGCTCACAAAAATGATTAAACATTCTATATTCCATTAAATGATGACGAGACGATTAATTTTATAGCTTCATTTGTATTGGTATTGGTATTGAATGTTTACCAATATTCTTATCCGAACGATCACATCATATTGATAGCAATTCCATGCAGTGGAGAAAGCAGTCTTGAATTTTTTCATCGAGGAAAGATAAGAAAAGAAATCGTCTTTTTCAAACAAATACTTATCATTTACTCACGTTTATGGTTGATTAATCTGTTGGCCTGCTTTGATCTTCCAGTCATTTCGTTATTTTAGGTTTTAGGTTTTATTATCTAAGCTTTATTAATAATATCAGTAGCCTTGATCATGTCGTTGTGGAATCGAATGGCAAAGAAAGAAATGGCCCGCGTCAACGTAAGAAAACCAATAATGCTCTCATATGACAATCCAGCAGAAATCAAAGAATAAGAAGCCGAAAGTCTAGCCTCTCCAGCCATCATTTAAACTATGTCTAACCATCAAATGAATCACAAAGTTTAGTCCGAGACAATGTCATTCAATGCTCCCACAAATGAAAATATAATTAAACTGAGGGAGTGTTTTGAGAAGTTCAGCTCTTCAAAAAAGTTGCACAAACATCCTCGGACACGGCTCAATGCCAGCGGTGTGCGAGAGATCATACCAATTGTACCTGAAACAGACATAACACTCTCTAAATAATAACTGTCCGATTTGTTCAAAGAAGCAAGTTTGCCCTTGCATCCCCAGACCATCAGTCATATTTACTCTCAAATAATTGCAAAAAAAGGAAAAGGCATCGGATTTAACGATTTAATGAGGATAATGAATCTGTCCAATAGCAGTATGTAAAGTTATAGTGATTACTAACAAACTTTTAGACTATACGACCGCAAAAATAGAGGGTACTTCGACTATGAGGACTACAAACTTATTTGTGATGGGATTGCCAAAAGATTAACGTAAACGTAAATTCAGCAAGCCTTTAACGGCATCGATTTAGAGCAGACGGGTAGAGTGACTCTATAGAATTTTGTTGTGATTATGCGGGGAAGAGACTGATGTTACTCTATTTCTTTAAAGTTGCCGATGCTGATTATTGAGGCTGTGACTTATTATAGTGTGATTAATTAGATTGACTATACTAATTGACTTATATGAAATCAGAGCGCCTTTGCTTCTAGCCGAAAGCTGAGGAGATCGTCGATGCCTTGCCTCAAAAATCCTAACAATTTGATTGCCAATCAGAGTTGAACTGCTGTGAGTCGCAACCTGAAAAGATCATCAATGTGCTACCTGACAAGCCAAGATCAGCCTACCACAACTTTGTTTTCTAAGAGACTGGAAGAGATTCTAAGGACATATCTCTTCAAGAAAAAGGACAGATACTGTCGCGATGGTGGAAGATGTCTTAGGTTGAAAAATAGTTGAGGAAAAATGATTTTGCGCTTCAAATGATAAAATATCGCTAATAGATGCGTGTATGGAGGAGCAACCACATGAAAAGATTATGGAGGTAGAGATGGCAGAAACAAACAGATTAGCAACCGCTTAATTTCTAAAACAGTGTGGAAAGGACAAGATAGATTGGAATGCCAGAGGAGATTTATGCGGAAGAAACAATGAAATCTGAAGGAAGGGTACTTCAATCAGCAGAAAATGGGGCGAATAGGCCTGCCAAAGCAAGTGAAAGAATAAAGGTCAAAATTGAAGAGAACAAGCAAAGAAGGGAATGGAATGCATCAAAATTGAAAAGATCAGGCAAGTCATCAAGCAGTAAAGGGTAAAAGGCAACGGTAAACGACCTTTCCTTCCTACAGAACTTCATGGCCTTATGTTTTGGCTCTTCCAAACCTTCTTCCAAATTGCCAGTCCTCGAATTCACCATCACCGGCAAGATTAACTTTAATGAGGGAGCATGATCATCATCACATGAATCAATAATACTAATTAAATACATTTTATAGAGGAATTACATTGTTGGTTGTTTCTTTATAATAATGAGCAAGCCTCAGTGCCAGGCTCCAGTTTGTGTCTACAATTGCTGTAACAAGCAAGGAGCATGCCCATCTTCCGCAAGTACTTTAACCTTTATGAAGGCGATTGTTATAAGTAAAAGTTCGTTGACCCGATATGGATTTACATCGCCATCGGTTTTCTTGTTCTGCTCATCATTGCGGGGTCAATTACTCTCCTCGTCATTATGAAGCGTCGTCGCTAAAAACTTCGCGAGTAAACCCTCACAACATAAAAATAGAACGACTAAAAAGAGATTGAGATGAGAATCGAGGTTAAGGAAGAAGTGCCAACTATTACAGTATATAAAAAGAACATCTATGTCTACGACCGGGAGGTCAGTTAAAATCATAAGAGCATGGACAAGAGCAGTCGACCTTTGAGCTCTTCTGTGAGTTCCAATAAATCGAAGAAGACTCGGATAAAGTAGTAAATAATAAATCCGTTCTAAAATAAGCGGTTTCTTCGTGACATTATGCTTTGATGTTTGAGTTGTTATATTGAGAAGGTAAATAAACAATGAAATAATGATGCTATCTTTCAATTACAGTTATTATAATTAATGATCCCCTATCAGTACCCATAGTAGATTGAACAATTGATCCGCTCTTTTTATCACAAAGCATCGCGAAATCACATCGATAATACCACTCTCATTAAGAAATTCACACAACTGATGGAAAGAGTCAGTGAAAATCATCAGCAGAAGGAAGAGGAACAAGAATGCAATCACCCAATTGTAACCAAAGTAAACTCGAGTTAAGACGAAGAGCGCAATCCTGTCTCGTTTAAATCCATTAAGTCAACTTCAATGAACAATTTAGCCCTCAATCGCTCCTCACATCTGAAGAGAAATGATCCATCTCACCCTCAAATATAAAGTGATTCCAAATTCTTTGGCTGCGACTGGGTATACAGCTCCCCAGATGTCACTAAAACCTTTTTTTTCGCCATTATAGCGGCCTTCTATCTAACAGAAAATCAATTTGGTTTCAAAGTACTCTAGGATCGGATTAACAACTATCTAGAGGATCACAGTTCGATGAATTAAATAATTATGAGGACAGCCAGCAGAGAGTGGGATAAAGCTAGAAGCCTTCTGTTTCGTAAAACTGCAAGGTGGCAGGCCAATCTGAAGTAAGTCACGCAAAAATTGCCAATGGAGTTTACAAATATCGTTTATCAGCTCGTCATTGGGAGAGAACATCCTTCTGGAGGACTATCAGAGAGTATCGCAACTAAACTATCAAAATAATCTAAAGTATCTATTATCAGATTCACGATCAGCTGCCGTCAAATTGATGAGATAGAAAAGCATGGAGCCTTCCCCTTTGAACTAGCAGTGGGGTACCTTTCTCATAGCAAAAATTATGTGATTGCGAATAAAGCTCCTACTTACAGGGAAGGATAGATTTAAAACAGGCAATTAAAAGAGGAAATGCACGCGAGCATCAACGAAATACTGAAGGAGTTTATCAAAGATGAATAGCAACTGCATCTACAACAGTTGGTTAACTTTATCAATTAAAAAGAGGCGGCTGTCAAGTAGTTCTTCGATGATAAGTTAGGGACTGTTAGCGTCTAATGAAAGTGTATATTATTAGCTTGTATCTAGCCACAGAATTAGCCATTCAGTAGATAGATAATGATAGTTATTTAGCATTCGAATCATTATGCATTTCGCTAGTTGCTTTTGTTTGCATTGCTCTTCTTAATTTTGATCAGTTCTGCCAGTAACTCTTCATCTGAGTCAGAGCAGACTTAGATTTACTGTTGTTGTTTGCGAGTTTATTAGTGCTTCTTGAGCTGGTTGCTGATCATAGAGAGCAGACCCTTTGCACTGCCCACATGCATTTGCTTTACCACTTCCTTCTTCTCACTTGACACTATTTATTACTTTGTAGGCTCATATGTGGTTGGTTTTTAGGGTGGATTGACTTTGGGAGTTTCATCATTGTTTCTGACTTGCTGAATCTATCTACTTTCGCTTTCACTTCTACCAGAATGCTTTTGCTTGATGTCCTTCCTTTCCTTTTCTCTATCTCTGCTTCTACTACGGCCATGACTATCCCCTGAGCTGTTCCTTCTTTCTCTCTTTCTTTTCTTATCCTTCTTCTCTTTCTTCTTTTTCTCCTTCTTACTAGTCTTATTATCACTGCTTTTGCCTGCACTGTCCTATCTAATCTCCGGCTGATTCTCCTCCTATTTTTTTTCAGCGATCTCACTTTGAATGATCTGCTTCCTGATGCTAAGTTGTTGGTTTTGCTCAAGAATGATTTTTCTATAATAATTTACAGGATATACATTGACCAATCCGTTCTTCTCACCGACTCCACCTATCTGGACACTCACCCACTCCAGACTATACTTAGATAGTGCTGAAAGCTCGTAGAACGCCTACAACTCACCTATTAACTCTTAGATGCTTTCAAGATTTGCTTCGATTAAAATCCACCAGGGAACTGTCGGCATTTTTATTTGCAACTTTAGCAGAGACATATAAATAGCAGCCGCTGCAATTGCCTGCCCAGGGTAGAAAAGACAGCAGTTAGTCCTGTAAAAATCGTTGATGAAAGTCCAAGCCTTTTGGCAGATCTCCTTGCATCTGGGATGCCTTTCAAAAGATTTAAACAGTCCTCCAATGTAGCGATGCGGGATATCAAACAAGCGATAGACTTCAAACCCCAGCTCAAATAAGATTTAATTCTCCATTTTGAGTACTTTCCTTTTCATGAATTCGTATTCGTTTGAGTTGAGCACAAGTACTTTGATCGGTGGTTTTTGACCTTCAAATATCTGACTAGCACTGCGGGTACCTTGAAGATGTGGTCAAAAACTAAGGCAATTTCGAACGATTTACGCAGGGTTTATTCCGACTTACACGCCAGGAAGACTGCGCCCATTATTGTATCCCTAAAGTCGTAGTCCAAGAAACCCACTCGTGAGTAAAATTAGTGGGCGATTGAGACTGCCACTACTGAGGTTGACACGGGCAGTTTAAGGGACTAACCCGCTCTAAATATCATTTCGCTCATCAGATAGCCGATGCATTTCTATTGTTCGATGGTGAATCCCTGCAGTTGCGAGGGGGAGACTGTGAGTTTGTCGATTAGGTAGTTATCAGTAGTTTGGTTGCGACTGTAAAGGAATCTATGAGCGTAGTTCTATCTGTTGATTCCAACAGCGGACTCGGCTTTGAGGAACAATTCACGAGTTTAGTTTTAATTGTTCATTGATTATTAATTAAATGAAGGAAACTTTAACTTTTGTAATTGTTCATTGGTAATGACATAGACGATTATTTTGAAGTTAATTAACCGCAAACTTGATTGAAGAATGTGTAAATAAATAAGTATTGTGATAAAATTTACTAAATTGTAATGCCAAAAATCTGTTTTCCTGATATTCAAATTGAATCAAACCACAACAAATATAGACGCTAACTTGAGGAAAAACGAAAATTTGACAATGGACTCTGCTTTGAGAAACACTTCATAAGGTTAGTTTGATTATTGATTATTAATTAAATGGAACAAGACTTTACTATCAAATGTTCGGCAACCATCTATTTATAGAAACGGATACGATACTGGGACTATTTAAGAATATTGAAAAATAAATATGGAATCGTAGCAGCAGAGCAGCGAAACAAAATTACTGAGTAATGCAGATGGACACCTCTCGTCGACAAGTATAATTTTAATAATTTCACTAGCATAAATACACCGTCTATGATTATAAGGTTATGGAGTTTCAACAATTTTTCAACAAGTTAATGCTGAAGACAAATGTCAATACCTTTGGTATATTGTAGATTTGGAAAGGCTGTTCGACGGATTCTATCCAAGGAGACATTCAAAGACTTTTGAAATGAACTATTGGTCAGGAAATCAATCATAGTATAATACAGACTTAAAACAGTAAGCAGGATGGGTACGGAGGAGAGATTCTGCAATATATGTAAATAAAGATCCAATATTCATATTTTTCTCCATTACGAGATGGAGAAGAACTTTATGAAGAATAACATGGACCCGAATGAGTGCTGACTGGATGAACAGAAAGATGAGAGATTCATTGAAACGCTAGGTGATTTAAAACATTAAACCTGTTTGTAAATACAAAGTTTTAAATGTGATATTGAATATCTTATTAGAAAATGGTGGGGTTGGGGTTGGGGTTGGGGTTGGGGTTGGGGTTGGGGGTTGGGGTTGGGGTTGGGGTTGGGGTTGGG
>Ga0302188_10000613_pt1 | contig 30104 bp, 28 predicted proteins | sample II_Bog_E2_1_FD_198783 | JGI IMG/M metagenome (GOLD analysis project Ga0302188, IMG submission 198783) | Peat permafrost microbial communities from Stordalen Mire near Abisko, Sweden - II_Bog_E2_1 | ecosystem: Environmental > Terrestrial > Soil > Wetlands > Peat | place: Sweden: Abisko...
TAGGATTTGGCACAACTATTATAAAAGATGATATATTATCAGCTCGATCGTACAAGTTCAATCTTTACATAAAATATAGCTGTCTTTCCGTTTGTGAATTCTTTCCTGAGTGAAATTAAGAAACGCCTTAAAATTGAAAATAATATTTTATAATCAAAACATTTTTAGATCCACAGCAAAACTATCTCACTTAAAAGGACATCTGAAAGTTATGAAAAGGAAGTTGATACTGTTTAGACTCAATTAGCAAAGTCTTTATCTAAAAAAATTCAAATCTAAAAGCAAATTATGTAATTATAAGAGAAGAAAAATTTTTTATAGAAAAACAATGATGATATCGAGAAAAATATGGCAAAAATGTCAAAGAAATATTATGGGTTAATTGAAAATATTAGTGAAAATTAAACAAAATGGGTAAACATATTGGAACAGATTAAAATATAATCATAAAAGTTAAAGCATATCCATGAATCCTCTCAGAAGATACTCACCTATGTTGATGATCAAACCAAGAATAAGCTGGTTAAGTTGGCCAGCGACCACTATAAAGATGTAGAATCAGAAATCTATTAGTATGCCTCCTATCTACAATGCAATGCACTTGCCTCCAGCCTCGAATTTTAACCAGTTCCTTTTCACCTCCTAACCAAAGATGTGGAATCAGATATGAAGAAGATAAATAAGACTATTATACAGAATTAAGAAATGAGTGCGGTAGATAAATTTAGATTAATGAGAGATTTTTTAATGGAATCCATATAAAAATATAGAAAAAAGGTATTATTTTTCCTATTCAGGACGAAGAGCGAGAAAAATTGCTTTTGTTTAGAACCAAATGCGTGAGAAATTTTATTGATAAGATGAAGCGATTACTTGATAATTGGGAACTTAAGCAAGAGTATTTGGTTAACCTGCGAAATGAATTTGGCTTTGACTCTGAAAGTTTAATCAAATAGATGATGAGTTTACAAGACTTACCAGTTTGTGAAGTGTGCAAATCGACAGTCGGTCATAAAAAGAATAAGTTGCTTAGTCTTTATTAAAAGATAGAACTGAACTATAAGATGGGTAATTCTTTCTACTGATTTGTTCGCTTTTATTTGATGATTACTCGATTTAATTCGTTTAGTTTAAATTGAATAAGATTGATAATAATTTTATCATGCAGGGAGTCGTTCATAATGATAAAAATATGAATGGATCCATCTCATTAGAAAACAAGGAGGAAGATATGTAAAAAGACAGAAAGATAAAAAGATTGACTCAAATTAACCGATAACTCATCGACACGCTAAAACAGCAAAATGATGAACTTACCAAAAAGATAAGCAAACAAAGATTGAAGGGAGGAAGATCTATCAGCAAAAGCGCTCCTAAATAAACCAAATAGCTGGAAAGCATTCGAAAGGAGCTTTCTAATGCTTACAAGCAAATTGACATGTATAAAGACATTGTGCAAGGCTTAAAGGCAAAAGAAGTATCACTAGATAATGTGGAAAAGTACATTTATTATCATTAAGGATTTATTAGTTGGAAAATAAAGTTAAAGTTGAGGACGCAACAATATAAAATCTGCAAAAAGAGATCAAGTATCTTGGTGGAATGAGAGAGAAACAGGAAAAATAAATTAAAATATTTGAGAATTAGGATGTAAAACATGCCAAAACAACTTTAGAGAAATAGATTGTCGAATTCAAATAAAAAATTAAGAACATTAAAAAAAATTCTGCCAAACGTGAAGAAGTAGAGAAAAAGCAGCACGCATATTATGTAGAACTTTAAAAAGCATTGAGAAAGGCCAACGACGAATACTACCCTGGAAAGGTTGATCGGAAATAGATCAAAGATAGTGATGAAGAGATAAATGAGAGGTAATGGCAATCTGTTAAGGATAAGGTCAGTGAACTACGTAAGTTGTATCAATAAAATAACAAAAAGCTTGACTTGATCAATAGGCAGAAGCTGAGGGAGCTGAAGTCATTTTAATAAAATTAATTAAAGTTAAAATAGAAAATGAGAAGACTAAACACACTCAAAAGCAGAATATCATAATTAGGCAAATTGACAATCATAAAATAATTAAAAGAAGCAAAAGAACAGCCTAAATTATAGCCCCTACCAAAGCGATAAGAGTTTATCAAAAATGATAAAAACAAAGAAGAGAGATAAGTCAAAAAATGGAATGTTCCAGAAGGGTTTTGCCTGGAAAAGGGGAAGGTCTTGCCAAACTCGTCCTTTTTTTCAGATAAAAACATTATTGGAAATCAGCACAAATATAAAATAGTTGAAGTCAACGTTTGGACGGATGGCTATGGCATCCCATGCCTGCTAAAATTTATTTATGAGGATGAGTAGCAACAGTTGATTGAAGGAAAATAAATGACTGAAAGCATTCCTCAAACTTTAGAAATGCAGTCTTTCAAATTAAAGGAAAAAGACTATTTATGGCATATCAGCGGAAAGTTTAGCCATGGTATCCTTACATCTTTGACCCTTAAATCGAAGTTAGGCCAATAAATTACTTTTTGTGATGAAAATTCCTCATAGCCGGGTGATCCCTTCAACTTTTTTTCAAAACCAAACGAAATTCCCACATGTTTCTTTGGGGCCACGATCCATCCAAACTAAAATGAGTTAAAGATATGTTATTTGGGCTGCGAGTTTATGAGTGATTGGTGAATAATAAAAAATATTTAAAGGTATATGACCAACTATTGAGATCTCTATATTCAATCATGACATCAATAATAATTAATTTTTGACTTCAGATCTACAATTTATTTATTTAACTCGCTTATCTTAATCTCGTAGCTTCTTTTTTCAGTCAGCCAGTCAAGTTTTTATCTTGTCCAGCTGTCAAGTACGCTTTTGGTTCGTTTATACATTTCTTACATCGGTGTTTTGTTATTTGACAATTGAAGCTTTAATGTGGACTTGTCTGATGCATTGAAGTTCATAGTCGAAGATTTGTGATTGGATTTACTCTCACTCATTTGGTGTCTCAAAGAGTTAAAGTGGCTTTGCACTGCTTTATTTTTTTATTTGCGAAGATCTAGATTGACAGCTTTGGTTTTATATGTGGAGTGGCTCAAGGAACTGTGCTAAGTTTGCATAAGCTTCGACTCGTAAATATTTAAATAGCTACTCTTTTTGTGTTCGCTTTTTTCAGTGGACTTCTTTTTATTTTTTTGTTTTTCATTGGGTGTGCATGGACTTTGAATTGACTTAGCCAAGCAAAGATTGCTTTTTTCCGGTGGTGTTTTCTTGTTCTTGAGTGTCAATTTCGAATACTGCTGTCCTTTCTGTCCGTCTGAATAATTTTTGCCGATATTCATGCGGTAATGTTCAATATATTTCTTGCTGTCCATTTAAACTTACTACTAAAATATATAATACCTGCGCTGCCTTCTTTTAAATTTCTTCCCACTTAAATTATATATAACTCATTCTTCTATTTATAATTTCAATATGTCAATCAAATGGTATGAACAGCACTTGGAATAAATTATTCGAGAAAACTAGGGATTGAAATACGAGGCCAAGAAAAATAAACCCATTCAAAGTACTTCTCAGGAGGTGGCGGCTGTTTTTAAGGAGTTGTTTCCGGATATACCGCCGATGGTAAGTAATAATGGAAATTGTACTCATGAGCTCCTTTAATATTATAGGAAAGCAGCAGGCAAATGGCTATAAAAATAAAGGGCAAAAATATAATTCTTACTACATTCAAGTGAAACTGAACAGACAGCTGCACTAAAACTCAAAGGCAAAAAAGAAACCGTAAACAAGACAGTGGCATTTAAATAAGGAAATCATGACTTTGTTGAGAAGACAGGGCTTCAATTGAGGCATTAACAAGACTTGATTGTTAAAATGGACAAGATGGAAAAAGAAATTGTCTAGTTAAAAAAGGAAATAGTCAATTTCTAAAAGGAATAGCAAAAATATATCGGTTAAATAGGGAAACTAAGGTCAATCACTAAAAAATTATAGTTTTAACTTGCACAGAGGCTGCTTGCTGATTAGAAGATTAAAAGATCCATGGTTAAATAGCATGAAAGACTATAACAAAAAGTAGCTTTCTTAACAAAATAAACTCTCACTTGGAGAGATTAATATGAACGCATTTGGAACTAACATCAAAAGCAGAAAAACACTCTTTTTCATCTTGAGAAATGCTAGGAAGAGACCTTAGTCAATACTTCCTGCAAAGATGATCGTGAACATGGCGAAGAAGAAAACAATCAAAGCAATACATGGGTCATCAGGGGAGAAGACTTTGAACAGTCTTATATCGTCGATGACAGATTAGATCATTCCTAGATAAGTGATTTTCGAGTCTAAAGGCATTGAATTGTCTATGACAATAATTCAATGATATTTATCTTTTAAGTTTGTATGACTGTATTCCTATGATAATACAATGAACCTCTAAATTAATACCTTAAAGATATAATAGTTATAACTATGAACTCTGGTGAGCAGAAGATAGGGAAGATGACCTTATAATTAAGCAAAAATTAAAAAGTACCAAATCTTGTGTCCATTCGCGATGTCAATAGTCAGGACACGAGGAATAGATTACTCTTGCAAGCTCGCAACCATTTGCATCCCACTCAACAATTAAAAATATAGAGTCTTGAATAAACAATTCGTCAATAGTCATTAAAAAAGGAACAACGTGATGAAAATGAAGAGATGCAAATAAAGGTGAAGGAACTGGCCAAACAGCTATAAAAATTGAATGAAGTGAATCAAGGACTCATTGTAAGAATAAAATAGGTTGAAGCGGCCTATCACAATCTACGAGGGCATTTGCAGCATGAATATTAATAGTAAAAGAGCAAACTAAAAAATTAGATTTACAGTCAAGTTTAGCAATATGTTAAGAGAGCAGTGTAAAAAGTCACACACAATTTAAAACAGGAACGAATGGCTCCTTCACTTGAAGATAAGCTGGAAAGGTTCATGATCGAACTCATTGAAATTAATCCGATTTCGGTGGAACAATATGTTAGAAAGGAAATGAAGGAAGATGTGAAAGGCCACACAAGCTAAAGAATAAGCAATTAAAGAGCCGATAGATATCTTACTGAGCTGGCAACCAGCAAAAGAAACATGCCAAGTAAAGAGCAATATTCATCTCTTATGAAAAGGCTCAACGGTTAAGATACAATGACCAACAGCAATGTGGAGGTGAGCAAATTTACCAGTTCGAGTCAAGATACCCGTCTGCGAACTATCTTCGCAGTTACTCCACAAAAAAGAAGGCGAATTTTTTGATTTTTATCTTTTCTATCATTTGATCAAATATTAAAATTATAAAACTTAATTAGACTTCAACTTCATAAATGCGCGTCTATGCAGGCACCTACCAAGGTCATGTTCTCATCCTTTAAGGAGACTCTACTTCGTTACACATAAAATCTAATAAACTAATCTCCGAAAACTCTATAAGAGCTCTTTGCATATCTGGTCCCGAACTCCTAGTGGGAGGATACGACCAATAACTGAAATCGGTGAATAAAATAACTGGAGTTTAATAAAAATAATCAAAGTAAAGTTTGGGTATTATCAACTGCATTTGCAATGCCGGCGACAAAATGATTGCAGTTGGCCTTGATACAGGAACAATTCGTTTTTGGGATAGAGAGAATTGGAATGTGAGAAAAGATCTGAGAGAACACAAGAAAGCAGTGAAAGACATCAAGATTGATGCTAAAGGTTTAATGTTGGTAAGCATTGCGGGCAAGGAAATGATTTTCTGGAATATAAACACTCTCAAAAGTTTATATCATTACAAATTCGATTTTGGTATGGCGTATTTTATTTAGAATTGGAGCATATTTTGCTTGTCGATAGCTTTGAATATCTATTCCTTCTCGGAGATAGGACCATCAGACAGCTAAGTACTGATGATAATAGATAATTATTCAAGCTGGACTTGACTGAAAAGATACAGTGTGGATTGGTCTTTAACACATACCTCATTATCGCAAGTAATTTTGAAACAATTCAGCTGAAAAAGGGTATATTAGGATATGGAGTCATGGAAATTTTAGCTATTCTATTTATTTTAAGGCTTCTGAAGCGAGAATTAAAGATATCAAAAGAGTTTAATTTGATGGAGTCGATTATTTAGTGAGTGCTGATTGCAACGGATAAATCAGTGTGTGGGATGTTTTATAATTTTTGAAAAGTGTAGACTCAATTAGTCAAGACTACCATTTATAAGGTCTAAAACCCATAGGATCTTGCAACACCAAATAGAGAATTATTTGTATGTAAGTTTCAGCCATCAAAACCAATTCTAAAAAGCAATAAATAAATGTAAAAGAAAATAAATAAGCATAATAATAGATCGAAGTGCAAGAGCAACCCAAGTTGAAAAATAAAAAAATCCGTAAATTAAAACAAATATCCTAAAAAGGTAAAAGTAAATGATATGTATAAGATAAACAAGTCTTAACTCAATCAATTTAATAGGCACTAAGATATATGCTAAATTGCAATTTTTATGAATAAATGTAATTATTTCAATTATTTTGGTTCAAAATATTCTCTATATTCTATCGAATAAATTTATCCATCAATCACGCGATCAAGTAACTCTTCTTATATATGTATTCGATACATTCCACGATTGATGAATCGTGTTTTGTATTCATATAGGAGGACAGACTGTCCAAGATATAGATTTGGCCTTCAAATAGTACTGTTGTATAAAAATGTCCCAAGATATCGGTGGCTATGATGATTGGCTTGCTTTTATCAGCATTTCTTATCACATTTTCAAACTCCTCTTTAAAATGATTCTCATAGGTTCCAAAACTGCTAAAAAAATACAAATGCCCTTTGAACGGTAATTCCTCTTCTATTCTTGCCTTTTCTTCGAATTTAATTTCAGCAAGTTCTGAAGGATGGTCGTAAGCAGATTGTCTAAAGAAATACACTTGCTTATTGATAAATTATTCATTCACATTCTCAAGATAGTCGGATATTTCATAATTAGCGACCCAGTCCTTCATATAGGACTTCCTCTAGCCATCGTTCATTAATTTGTAATACTTTTTTATCTCAAATTTTCTTCGCTGGAGAATTGTTTTCATGACAGATTCGATTTAGTTGGCCAGGTTTTGCTTGTTGATTTATTTGAAGTATGATGGCTAAAAATGTGGCATCATGGCTAGATGTCTAGTGAGCGCACAAGTAATAAATCCACATATTCCAGTAGTGGTCCCATTATTCTCAGCCAACCTAACCATATCTTGGGAATTTTGGTCAACCAGTAGTATCTTGTTAATATGCATTTTTTATTTATATCTCTCCCCTTAAATATAAGTTAGTCTTGGTAATGAAACTAATATTTTCTGATCATCCTAATAATTCATCAGTTTTCATTAATTAACTTATAATTTGTCAATTTTAATCAGTTTATAATACTTTGTTGGCGCCATGCAGAACGAGTCATAATAAAATTCAGATACTCATGTCAATTGGATGGAAAACGCAGGATTTCTTTACGATAGACTTTTGATTCAGAAACTTAAATGGCCATCTCTTACATTTCAATGGCTTCCCTTCAGATAGGAGTCCCCTTCTCAAACACTGTATCACTGCCTTTATGCCTCTCACTCATCTGGCAATGCCCAATCTGAACATATCTATATTGCCGAAGTCTGCTTTCCAGCTTTAAAAGATATGAATGACGATCCTAAAGATATGGTTGCCTCCAAGATTCGTACATTGTATAGATTTACTCATTAAAATGAAATAAATCGAGCAAGATGCTGTCCCAAGGATGCCTCAGTAATAGCCGCGAGAGCTGACTAAGGTCCAATCTGTATATTCAAATACGGCAATGAATTTCCCATTCATCTTCTGGATGGCAATCTAAAAGGAGGATTTGCGTTATAATGGTCCCAACATGGCTTGGTTAGTGGAGATTTCGATGGAAATGCCTTCTTTTGGAGGGATATTTAAGGATCAATGCAAACTATTAACTACAACTCTAATATTGGAGATACTAAATTTGTAGATGATAGTCTTGTCGCAATTGTGGGAGATAGCGGATTTTTATCTTTTTGGGATGTGAGAACAAACTCGATCGTTCAAACCTCAGATATATCTGACAGTTAGAAGAGAGAGGTATACACTTTGAGTGTTAATCCGGTTCAAAATCAGTTGCTTTTGACTGGAGGTCAAGATAGCACTGTTAAAATATGGGATCGACGCAATCTTTCAGCAAAACTGCATAAATTCGAAGGCCATGATGATAGTGTTATGTCAGTTGAATGGTCTCCAGTGAATAGTACTTGGATGATAACTTAGGTAGTGTGTTTGCAAGTGGATCTTCAGACAAAAAAGTTAAGATTTGGGATTTGATGAGAGTAGGTTTCTAAATCCCAAAGGATCTCGGAGGAACTGACGAACTTCTGGTAAACATTTTAACATTTAGCTAACTCATGAGGGTCACAAGGGAGGAGTGAATGATTTGAGTTGGAATCCTTATGAGATGTTGTTAGGCAGCAGTGAATAAGACGATAATACACTCCAATTTTACCAAATGGTAGAAATTAATAAACTCAGACAAATAATATTCATGAATTAGAGTACGCTGAAGATGTAGAGTATTTAAGGGAGCAATGTTTTAGTTGATATGCGTTTATAGATGAAGACTGCTCGTTAAATCCCATATAATATTGAAAATAAAGACTATTATTTTGATTGAAAAAACGCATTTATCAATGAAATTTCTCTGTGTCCATCAGAAAGTTATTAATTTCAATAAATTTCATTTTAACTCATTCATAAACTATTAACAAATTTGCTTGCGCGAAGGAGCATACTATATTAACTAAGCTACAAGCCTAAAGTAATATAATTATTTAAATTCTTGGTAGTATGATGCTCAAGCAAGTTTTGTTCGTTACCTTCCTTATCTTCTGCGCCCTTTCTCAGAATATACAAGGAGGAAAAATAGGAGGCTATAGTGATGTGGACCCTGCCAGCATCAACTCCCTAGACGAGCTGATGGAATTGAAAAGAATAGAATTGATTGCTAGGAAAGCTTATTCGACTCAAAACAACGGAGAGGAGCTTTTGCAACTTACTCGCATTCAAAGGCAAGTGGTTGCCGGCCTCAACTACCGCCTAGATTTCGATTCTGAAAATGGAGATATCGTGGAAATCCAAATATTTGATCAGTCTTGGACTCACACCACTGAAGTGAAAAGCATTACCAGAAAGGCCTAGAAATGATGATCCCTCACTTTATTTTATAACTGAATAACAAATTGTATTCATTTAAAAGGGAATCTTAATCATTAGTGTTAATAATAATATTTTAAAAAACACAGATTCCCAACGTAAAAGTCAGTAATTTATTAAAACTCATGGCAATTAATATTATAGTTGATAAATTTGTATTTCAGAGACTCGTAGACCGTTTTAATCTAAAGATTGAAGTGATGATGCATTCATGTTTAATTTTTCATTCCAAAATAGTATTTGAAGATAGCAGCAATGCTCACAAATTCAAAATCAAATAATTATCATTGATAGTTATGTTTCTGCTTCTTGAATTATTCTTAGCAAACTCCGCTGATTTTAGATATTTCATTTTTTCTAGAACCATCACAATCACAATTATCAAGGTTCTTTGAATGATTTTTACTTGATTTTTAGTTCCTCATCTTCTAGTTGATATTTTTTCTTAGATATTCCTTTGGGTTGCATTTGATAATTTTAACTATTACTAAAAGTAGTTTGGCGTATATGTAATATAACAATATTTAAATCAGTCCTTTTTCGATAATACACGAACCTATTACTTAAAATCCTTAAACCCTCGGATTTAAAATAGTTACTAAGTTCGATAATATCAATCTTCGCTTTTTTTAAAATTATTAACTGTCACTCCGCTTAATTCATACAATATTTATTGAATTATAATTTTTATACAATAATCTTCTATTCAATTCGAAATGCTTAAACAAACAATACTCTTTATTTTCCTCATCTTCTCCATACACACTCAAAATTTGGTTGAAGAACAAGTTGAGGATTACAGCGATGTGGATCTGGCCAGTTTAACTTCTTTTTAGGAATTAGCTGAACTTTAAAGGATAGAACATGTCGGCCGTTAGTATTATGCAGAGCATAACAATGGCTAGGAATTGCTATAACTGATCCATACTAAAAAACAGGAAAGTGTTGGTACCAGTTACCTGATGGATTTTCGGGCATAAAACGGTGAAGTTGTTTAAATGGAGATCTATGATCTATTCTGGACCCTAACCACTGAGGTTAAAAACCTCACCCGAAAGGTGATGTAATGATTCTTAATCCACTCTATATATTGTTAATTTTTTCAACAAACTTAAGGAGAGTTCGATAACATAATCTTCATTCAGTAAACCACAATTCTAATTAATTGCCATAATCATTCACTTTGCAAAGTAGATGATTGGATACACCACATAGCCTAACTGAATCCAATCATAAATATTTTATGGAGTTATAGTAGGATTTTATTATTGATCATTAACTATAGAAATATACCATATTAATATCATATGTTTGAGGCCCTGCTTGAAAGGCTCCTCAATAGTATTTTAGGATAGTATGTTGAAAATTTCAGCGCCGAGAATCTCAGTATTGGCATCTGGTCCGGAGAGGTTGTGCTCAAAAACCTTAGACTCAAAAAAGATATCCTCAAAAAACTAAATCTCCCTTTTGGGATCAGATACAGCAGACTTGGCTGCTTGAAGATGAACATACCCTGGAAAAGTCTCGCTACAAGTAAAATAGAGGTTCTTTTGGAGGGTTTTGAACTAATGATTGACGAGCTCCCAGAGGCTTAATGGGAATGCAAGGACGTAAAGATAATTGAGAGTCGCAAAAAATAGCTGCAGAGTTACTGCGAAAGCATCCTTAACGATTTTGTCAAAAAATCTGGAAAGGAGAAAGAGAGTGAGGATGGATACTTCTCCAAATTGGTGGTGAAAATAATTGATAATCTCCAAGTGACAATCCGAGATATCCATATCAGATATCAAGACCATATCACAAATACGTAACTAAGCTATGAGTTAGATTTTCGTTTGGAGTTACTCTAGAAGAGCTTAAGCTCTATACTGTCAATGCAAAGGATACACCTGAATATATTGATCGGGCAAAGCCTGAGTATTCTAATGAGCCTTTAAGAAAGCGTTTAGAGCTATATAATTTCGGTTTTTACTGGAACTAGAAGTCTGAGCTATACTCTGAGTCTAATTACGAGCAAAAAATGAGCAGTACCATTGCCAAACGAAACCAGTCAACTTACTATCACAATTACATCATTCTGATGTCGTCACAGGCTAAACTATTGCAAAGAGATGCGGGGAAACAGTTTTAACTGCCTGAGATCGATTTGTCAATCGATCTATAAACTATAAAGATAGAAATTACCAATAGTCAACTTCAACAAATTATTGTTTTGGGTTAGAGGATGCAGAAATATACCAAATTAGTGAAGATTATGAATAGGCATAAGCTTAGCTCAAATGACATCATTAAAAATAGGGAAGAGTTTCTGAAAATATTTCCTGAATATTTTAACGGCTGGGGTAAGAATATGTCCCCACTCAATCTGCAAAAACTAGATGATATCCTCTAAAGAATGTAGGTATAGCAATTTACCTCTGATATAAGCAAATATTTGCAAAACAAGTAGAAGGATAGAATAGTGCAAGAGAAGAAGAATAAAAGTAAAGGATGGTTTAGCGGACCCAAAGAATTAACTGTTAAGGAGATGTAATAAATATAAAAATACTTGAATGACAACTTTGGTCAAGAAGTAAAATCGATTTAACGCCCCGTAGACTATCATCGTATTCATCTCAATTTTGCGCTTAAAAAACTGTCAGTTATTGTTGGAAATACCATGTCCATCATAAAGGAAGGGATTTAATTATAACTTGATGAGATACTTATTAATTTCAAGCTCAGATAGGGTGGGTTTACTTTATCAATGACTCTAATGGATATCGGAATCAAACTGTTCAAGCAAATAGGAATATAGCCTCGCTAATTTAAGAGTATCCTCTATAAAGTTATAAACATAAATAGTGAAAAGTCTAGGTAATATCTCAAAATGATAGTTGTGAGTCATCCCCTATAAAAAAAATATCTGGACACAGACATATATTTAAGAACTTCAGAACTAATGTTCATTTTTGATCCTAAAATTATATCAATTTCCACCTCGTTTGCCAATATCAACATCAGTAAGGAAAATAAAGAAAATGCTATTGAGAAATATGGTTAACTTAAGTAAATCACTGAAGCTGCTGTCGCATAATCACTTTAAAAACCGGCTAAAATTCAAATCGGTGTTAATGTCTTTATTAATACCATAACAGTGGTTATTCCCTTTAATCCTCGTTTACCAGAATCAGACTGCTGGGGTCTCACTCTAGGAAATTTGCACTTTACTTCTGATGATTAAACTTTACTCCGTACCTAGATCCTCTAAAATCTTCCTCTGCAAGTTTACAATATAAAGCTAAAATAATTTGAGTTTTGTCATTATAAAAACATTATATAAATTGAATAAAGTCGTAGACGTCTGATCAAATCTTAAGATATCACTCATGTCGTCATTGATAAATTAGATTTGGACCTGAAACTCTCTGTTTTTCATAATTGCACTTAGCATATCCCCAAAATTAAAATTGAAGTGGCTTTTTCGGAAATGTCAGTTCAAATCAATTCATTTGCTTATGAACATTTGTTGAAGATGGGGGATTGTTTTGAACAGTAGGAAGGCTTTGCCGATTCACGCATGAGCGCTAGGATTACTGAAAAGACAGAAATTATGGGAAAAGCTTCAAAAATTGGAGTGGTCTATATCAAAGACTCCCTCACTCGAGTCTGGAAAAAATACATTGCAGTCATGAGTGAAAACTACATCTACCTATTCATCAATAAACAAGATAAAAATTATGCTGCTTACTATTACATTAAACTTGCGGATCTATAAAAATATCGCGAGCCTTTGGATAAATAAAAACCTTTCTATTTTAAAATAAAAAACAAGATCAACTAGGTCATTTTTGGATTTGATAAAGAGGAATTGATTGATGATTGGATGGTAAAGATAAAGGCTCAATCGCAATTATCTGAAAGTTATATTGTAGCCCTTGATTCGACTGAGAAAATTGAGGAAAAAGTGGTGGTCAAAAATCACTATCAACTTAATCTTTTAGTCTAAGCCAGTATAAAATCTGCCAATATTAAAATATATACTTCAGAATCAGCAATCGATAAAGTGATTGATCTCACTATCTACAACATTGGTTCTCAAATGAGTCTCTACGAAAGCAAAACAGTCATTAATCTCAACATAAGTTCACTGGAGTTAAAAGACACAATCTAATATTATAAAAATCCATAACTGGCCTATTTCCTGAATACATCCAAACAAGCTAAGAATGAGTGTTTAATCAATATAAACGTTGAGCAGGTCAATAAACATCATCCTGATTATAAGCAAGTCGACTCGAGGATCAGCATTAATTTTGGAACATTATACTGCAACTACAAATGTGAAACAGTTCAGGCTTTAATGAAATTTTTTGTCAAGGAGAGTCCTTCCTAGAAAGTGGAAAATAAAATAGAGTCAGAAACATCGCAGGAAAGTATAATCAATGTCGAATAGAATGACGAGGAAGTCTTCCTCCTTGAACTAAATCTAAAGATATCATAGATCTCACTATTTGTAATAAACCAAAAAACAAAAACCACCTTGGGAAAAGCAAGTATCTTGGACCTCGTTCTTTTTAATGGCATGTCTCAAAAAAGAATGATTCTGCGAGGAAGTCTTCGGCAACTTTGCTACAAGGATTATACTAACTACCCCAACACTATCCTCGAGTAACATTAGTCATATGGTGAAGGAAGGTACTTGCTTGCTGCTCAGTAGGTCTAAAACAAAAATATGCTGGATTTTGATATCCAAATTCTGAAGAGACCCAACTAACTTCAGAAATCGATGCTTATTGATATACATTTAGCCAATTTAACAGCTTACTATACTCAACAAAGGGTGTTTAGAATTATTACCTATTTGAATACTCAAATGCTTCCCTCTTTCAATAATTCTTCCGCCGAAACTGTAAAACCTTTAAATGATATCAAGCCATCACCGACTGGAATGGAGTTGAAAGTGAACATCGAAAACATCAGTGTATTTTTGGAGCCAGATATCTCAAAATAATCCTTTTGTCCATAGTATATGCAGCTTAACATCGAAAAGATTACAGTCAGGAATTAAGCTGTCTATCGGTAATACGTGAAATCCTTAAAAAAGGTTATTTTAGTTTAGAACTACTTCGTCAATGTGCAAGGAATCAGCATCTTTATCCAATTTATCGATATGAATGGGGAGAAACACAGCTATAAGCTGACCAACAATCTAGATTTCGCTTGCTCCACTGACCTCATCGCCAATCCCAATTACTATATCAAGTAATACGGAAATTAATTCGACAATGGCTTGAGAGTATAATGTTCGATGACCCCTTTTTTCATGAGAATTAATCACGATGATTTTAACTTCATGATGAAGTGTCTGAATTGGAATATAACTCACAACGACGGAGCTGATGATATCCTCTTCGATATTCCCAAAGAAATAGAGGCAGCAGATCAACCGAAAACTCAAAATAAGGACAATTTCTATCTTATGGTCAAGATGGAGTGCATTTCATTGTTCCTAACTCACAAAGATGTTCCTATTGTATTTTTACTTCTGGATAATATGACTTATGTTATGCTAATAGGATAAAGCACGAGTATGGATTTTACTATCACCAATTTATATGGCACTGTCATTGAGCATACTCCTGCCTAGAATAGCATACACTAAAAAGGAATGTTTAATGCTCTAGGCTATAAAAAAACTCATTAGATAGAACATTTCAACTCTATTGACAGTTTGATACATCTATTCGACCGACGTGCTCAATTAAAATAGAGAGAAGGTTAACCTTTCTTAAAATTCAAAATGTCAACAACTGACTCCAAAAATGACATTGAAGTGATCATTGATGAGCTAATCATTGATATTGACATAAAAATTCTACTGGTTCTGAGTAATTTAGCTCAAATCGATCAGGAGTATACGGCAGCACCAAAACCTGTGATGCAAACCAAAGAAATCATCAACACAATAATCATAAATAAAATTGATGTAAAGGAGTAACCAAATAATCAAAAAACATTGTAAGTTATTTTTAGAATGAACAAATTGTTGGGAAGCGTATCCGATAAACGTAAATAAAAGTTTATCGTGTTGGAAGGTGCCATTGATTTGAGACTGGTTCATTCTGGTGAGAGATCTCTCAAATATCTTTAAGGCGAGTTTCACGGTTAGAATTCAGTTAGCAAAGTGAAGCAGTCTGACATTACGGCGAATATTAACAACTTTACTCTTTACTTTTGTAACTTTAGAGATGGTCTCATCAAGGCTAAGCGATAAATTTTGAGGCCGATGAATATATTCACCTAAATCACGACATACTATCATCCTCATGACGACTTAATTGTTTTAGCAACGGAAATAGTTCTGAATACTGAAGAGATTATGCTAGTAGTTTCTATGAAGGATTTGAAAAATATCAATGCAATTGCCCAGGATAACATTCTGATATTGAATTAAGAGCAATCCAAGCAAGTCAAAGCTGTTGAACAAAAAATAGAAGAGGAAACGCAGAAGATTTAACAACAAATTGGTAAATAGCTACAGACAAGTCTGAAATTGAAGGGGAAGCTTAAACCAATTCAATTGGAGTTAGTCAATGACTGCAACAACAATTTCATGCCTGTGTTGAGGTTTATTATGCAATAGACTGAACCATACATACATAAATTTCTAATCAAAACTCAAGTTACTATTGTCCCTGTCATTAGTTTATTATTTTTCAACCCAAGATCGTCAAAATGGTAACCAATAATTGAGGCCTTTAAAGCAACAATCGACTATCTCATACTCATGACAAAAACTGGCCCAAATACTAAATTCTTAGTCGAGACCAAATCATAGGAAACTGGGTCTTTGAAAGTGAACATTTCCACTCAAATGATATCGACCCTATTGGCAACAAAATAAATTGCTTTTGATGATCATAAGCAAATCGAATCCAGTATTGAAGAGTACAATATATAAGTATCTCCTTATATATTCCAAAACATTACTAATGAAAGCATCTATTTGTCCAGAGGAATGGCGCAGTTTGAAATTCCTCCCCTCTTTAAAGGCCCCATCAGTCTTGACAATGATTCTGAAATTAAATTTACTCTGGGAAAGAACACTCATCGATACAGTCTCGACCATTACGGAGTTTTAAAGATTCCTCAAAGTGATTATTTCATCCAATATGATTCCGAGAGGGTAAACCGTATAATAAAATTTCTCCCCCCTCTGATGATTAAAAATTGCATGCAACAATCGATTTATATCCACCGAGTGGGCAAAATAAAAGAGTCAATTCTAAAGATTGCAACAAACTAGTTGATTCCCTTCGACAATGTGGACAGCTTTTCTCTATCTTTAAACGGAAACTCTTACACTGAAAAAGCACAGGTTAAAAATATAAAATTTACCCAAATTCTCATGGCTTAAAAAAAGAATTTCCTTGTGCTGTTAGACCACAAGTAAAAGATCAATAAATTTGAAGTCATCGATATAAAATCTCCTTATGTTATCTATAACTATTTACCCAAACAGGTCAATTTTCAGTTTATTCTCAAAGCCAAATCAATCGCCTATAAGGCTATTGAGGCTCAGCGTACTCATGAAGCTTGCATCAGTGAAGATATTGCCAAATTTTAGTTTAAGTTGAAAGTGGAAGGGTATCCTTGGACCAAGGCCTTCAGTTATAAATCATAGAGAAACGAGGAAGAAGGCAGACTTGAGCTTATGGATTAGGATAATGGCAGAACAGTGATTAATTATCAATTCTCGAAGAATAAGAGCTCTGGTCAGTACTCTCTGCTCTTATATTGCAAAAAGATAATTATTAACGAGATGGAAGATAAGATTATTGTTTACGGAAATGATTCTAAAGCTGAATAGGCCCAGAAAGGAGATAGATACTCGTTACTAGGCGGACAGCGCAAAAATGACCCCAAATTTAATGATAAAGTAATCATAGTAGGCTAGGAAATCGGCAATAAGATTAGGCTTTGCGGTGCCAATTCCATTGTTGACTTTGCTTCTCCCATCAATGTGGGAGGATTGGGCTAATCGCAGGCGCGAATCGTAGTTGACTGCTAGAAATAAGGCAAAAAGGAAAGTCTTTTTGCTCTGATTGGTGTGGATATTTCGTTGACAAGACTCAGTAAATAATGTGATATCTTCTGTAAAAAGATAGTGATTCGCAATAAAAGTATCGTCGTAAATAACACCAAAAATGACATTATTATTATGGAGGAAATGTCGGATCGCTATAAATTCAATGTGGAGATCGGAGGCAAGAAGAGTTTAATATTCGGAATGCCGAGCTTTCATGAAGGAGGTCTTCATGGAATCATAGTCTAAAATGATGCGTATAAGAGTAAGGTAGTGTATATTCCCGAACAAGGCCATGTGCACTTCAAACTTTATCGCAAGTCGTTGGAGGATGAAAAAAACAAATAGCCTCTTATTTATCACAGGATTAATGTTAAGCCAATGTCGTGCTATAGAGTTTATTAAATTGAATAGGTCAAGGAAGAAGATTTGCCCTATGAAATCGTGGTGAAATCGAGCAGTCTCCAAGTGAAGGTTCCATCTTTGCAAAGAATACTGACTAAAGGGGACATTTGTAGATTTATCAATGAAAACTCTGAATAAACAGCTCATGAGATAGTCTTATAAATCGGGTATGAATAAAATAAGGACTGTCTTGCTCTGAAAATATGCCCTGATGACCTGAACTACCGACAGAAGGAGCTGCTAAAAGCGAAGAAGGGCAATCTTATTGGAAACATTGCAATATAAATATACATAACTTTCAACGATAAGAAAAAGATTATCAATATTGATGAAGTCTATGATAAAGAGGAAACCAAGGAAAACTAAAAGAGTTACATCCTTATCAATTTAACTGAGCTTGTGCTATCGATCAATCAAAACTCAACTTCGGTCGAGGTACCCTACGAGTCCATGGTGGTAACCTTGCGCAGATTGTATTTTATTCTCGATTAAACTGATAAAAAGACGCAGTACCAACTTCGGCTGGGTTTCTTCCAAATTGATCAAGCCTATCCTCATACCCTTTCTAATCCAGTGGTTATTACTCCGAATAAATTCTAATAGTTTACTCGTGAAGTGGAGCCTAAATCGATCTTTAACTCCATAATTGTCATAAACAACGAATTTAAATAGAATATTTTCATCAACTAAATTGCGGTGGATTTTAATGACTTGGTGGTTAAATTTTCAGCTGATTTCATCAATATTGTGACTGTAATTACGAAGGAATTCACAGATATTATCAACTATAAGGAGGAGAAATACTACTTAACAAGCAAGGTTGCATAATGGAAAGATATGCCCATTCCCAAATAGGGCACTAAAATATTCATAAAGTCCATCAAAATAGCACCCTTTGTCATTGACCTCTCGGCTGAATTGAAAATTAACAAGCTAAATCTGCAGAACAACCAATTTGTTTCAACAATATTAAGCGCTATCGGAGTGGTAATGTCCAATATTGATGGCGCACCCATCGTAATGAACGGTATTGAGATCACTGACTGCATTGATACGGTCGACACAATCACTAGAGAGCTCATCCAAAGATATACAAGCGATTTTACAGCACAACTCTATAAAGTGTTCGGAAGTCTCAATATTATCGGTAATCCCATGAGTCTTTTTAAAAATATCACCACTGGCATTAAGGATTTGAAGGATAAGCCCGCAAAAGGATTTGTGAATGGACCTGCTGAGTTTGGAATTGGTATCGCTGAGGGCACAAGATCATTGATTGCTCACTCTGTTGGGGGAGCTTTTAATTCTTTATCGGGAATTACTGGAACTGTTTCTACCGGATTGGCTACTCTTGCATTTGATAAGGAGTTCTAGGAACATAGAGAGAAGTAAAAAATGAAGAAACCTCAAAATGTTATTCAAGGTTTATCAAAAGGGGGCAAGGCTATATTTTATGGCTTTAAGGAGGGCCTGACGGGTGTATTTTTACAGCCATATCAAAGCGCACGGGAAGGAGGCGCTCTTGGTTTTATGAAAGGCACAGCGATCGGATTGGCTGGATTAGTGGTCAAACCAGTAACGGGTATAATCGACTTCGCATCAAAAACAACTTAGGGTATCAAAAATCAAGCCCTTAAATTTTAGGATAAGCCAAACGAAGAGAGGATGCGATACCCCCGAGTATTTTATACTGAATGCTATATTTTGAGATAGTACTGTCTGATTGATAGTCAACTCTTGGCTGTTCTCAAAAAGGTAGCAAACGAATAGAAGTATTGTGATAGCATATACTATGAGTGTTTTGCTGCAGAAGGCGGACGGGAGTATTTGATAATACTCCAATCTCACATAGTGTTTATCGATGTTCAGAAGGGCAAGATACTTTGGTCGATGCCAATTCAAGAGGTTGAGGTGGAGGATATCAAAAGGAAGAATACCCTACGTTTTAAAGGCAAAAAGACATCTTTCTTAAGAGTAAATATTCCATAATATAGTCCAATTAATAGCAAGTCCTTTTTAGCTAAAATTAAAATCAGTCATAGATAATCACAATGATAGCTAACCTTCAACGAGATAGAGCTGACAATCTGTGATCCTTCAATAAATTGTTAATTCATTTAATGCATATCGGCATTAAGTTTTATATTAATAAAATATTAATCAATTCTTGGCTGACTACTAGATGTCCGAGACCATTCTTCCCACATATGTCCCTTTTATTTACACTGGTATTTAAAGATATATTCGTTTGACAGAAAACGTGAGAAGATCTAATTAGTACTCTATCAGTCGATGCTTTATCCTTGACGAACAGCTTTCCATTATCAGTAAAAAGGGGAAAGAACAGATTAACCTTGCAACTTTTAAAGACAAAAAACTAGAAGAAGACGATATCTAGTAGCCAAAAATTTCCTATATCATAAAACAATAGCCAAGACCCATTTTATTTGCCAAATAGTATGAAAAGTACCCTCAATTGAGCGATTTTTAAATTGGCAGGGATTTTTGGGGGAGAACGCAAAATTGTTTAAAAATACCAAGCGATCACATCAGTCGAGATCACACACGAATCTAGTATAAAGACAAAATGATGAACTAACAAAAGTAGTAACTTAAAGACACCCTTACTCGTATTATTTCAAAAGCGCGTTGCTCCTCAAATTGGAGGAAATTGCCAAGATATATATGGGAGTTGATAATCGCCTATGCCATCATATTGCCCTACTATACGGTTCAGGATTGTGGGAGTCGTAACGGGACTTTCCTGATTGATTTTTCAAAGTCACAAACTCTGCTTACGAAAGGAGAAATTTACTAATTCGAGGAATAATAGTATAAAATTCAAATAGATGATGTGGTCATCACGAGTGGAAATTAAATAGCAGAGCACCTCAGATAATTTTAATAGCGATGGAATCCCAATATGTATCAAAAATACCACAAGAAAATCATCACTTCAGGGATCAGTATGGACACTGTTTATAAAATGGGGAGAGTACATGCAATCCATTTTCAAATTGTATATGCTCATTAATTAAAATACTTCTTTTGGATTGTAAATTAGGGAGAAAATGATGAATACTTCATTGGAGAGGGACAGGAGATCAATATTAACGCTATTGGCGAGACATAGAACTACGATGTGAGCAGACATGGCAAAATTGTGTTTGAAAATGGCAAATGGACTATAGTACCAATCAACCCTGCGGAAAATATCTGGTATAAGTTAAAGCCAAACGTGGAGTATGAATTAGACGTGCGGCATAAGTATAAAATTCGCATCGGACATCTAAATACCTTAGATCTGTAATTTTTTAATTATTTCCCTTGATTTTCATTCATAATTCTGAAAGTATTTTCATTTATGAGTAATCTATCATTTCTCGATTTCCTCCTCGTATTTCTTCATCTCCTCCTTCAGATGAGTCATAATCAAATTGCAGGCATTTTTTATATTGGAGTCGGATTCTTGTCTGACTGAGTTAAGAGATAAGTACAGTCTTTCTTGTGGTCTTTAAAACCGCCTCCGAAATGAGGAATAATAATATCAGAGGTTTGTTTGGTTGGTTCGATCTCTCTCTCATAACTGGGTTTTATGTACTACAAATAGTTAGCAACCGATTCACTTAAATTCTTTTTATTGAGCTCTGTATCCTGGTAGACTCTTCTTGACAATCTCACATCCGAGTCAGAATCAATAAAAACCCTAAGATTAATGAGCGAAGACACATTCTTGGTGACTTCAGCACTCATGAACAAATGCGAACCTTCAATAACAATGAGCTTAGCTGGCTTGAGATGCACTTTTTGATCAACTCCTCCCTTCTTGAAAGAAATATCCACCTAATTTCCGATCAACAAACTGAGTAGATGCTTATAGAAGCTTTACCAGTTAGTACCATCTGAAGAGTACTTTCGACCATCGCTGACATTCAAAAAGTAACCTTGATGAAGAATAGTCACTGGTTCGCCAGAGTCTTTGATAATCCAGTTGCCTCCCTCTTGATCGAACATGTACTGGATCATCTCTCTCTTTCCAGCACAGTCCCCGCCACTAATGCCAAGCACAAAAGTCTTACAATTCTATATTGGAAAATTGATGTTCATATTAAGAAGTTTTCGCATGTGAATTTCTTTCTTCGAGGCCTTCGTCGACAGAGGAGTCATGATAGTTTCGTCCTTTTCTCCGGGTGGTGAGTTATCCATCAAATCTATACTCAATTTTTTAAATAATATACAAATTCGATCTTTTCATCATTTAAATCCAGTATATTATGATGATATGAAAAAAAACTAATGCAGAGGCAGGGAAGACATATCACACAGGAGGGTACTCTTTTGTCACAACTTCCACGAACTACTAAAAGTTAATACGTCCGTCTCTGTCCTTGTCAGCGTATTCGATCATCTGCTCGATTTCTTCTTTTGTGAATCTTTATCCCACACTTTCACATATTTCTGCAAATTATTCTATGCCGAACGATCCCACTCCATTCTTATCAAATATCTCGAAAAGGGACTGCAGATTTGATTAATTTTGACTCTCTCCTTGAAATCCAAATATTTTAAGGAAAGCCTAGAAGTCCATCTCGACTTATCCCGATTGAGAGTTGACTATCTGCAATATTTTTCCAGCTTAACTCTAGAGTCCTAAAGCTGTGATGGCGGTTGATAACTCTTCGATGGAGACGCTGCCACTTTTGTTGTAGTCAAAAATATCAAAGCATTATTTTAGCTTTATCACATCATCGCTGGGTAAATTTTTAGTAGTATATATCGAGGGATCGAATCCTGGAATTGATAGTTGCTTATTGGAAAAGGAGGTGACCTAAATAGCTGAAGGGGTACTGAGCGAAGTCGAGACCTTGATGACATTAACTGACAAATTGAATTAAATATAAGAATTAAATTAGCCAGACATTAATGAACGTATTAAATAAATTCAAGAGCAAAAGGACAAAACAAACTCAGAGCGTATAGAACAACAGCATTTAAACACAGAAAGTTGAAATTTAGCAAATCTAACAGCCTCCTATTTCAGAGAAAAATGGCTAGTTTGAAGCATAGATTTATCGTACAGATTCAATCTCAAGTCGAGAGATCATACCAACATACAGAGAACAAGATTTTGACGAGGATAATTTCAGTCAATATCGATTCAAAAAGAACCAAAAGCAAAAAATGATAGAGCGGTTCGGTAATGATGAAGGGGAAATCGATAAAAAGTGGAAAAATGGGGGGTATTGCTTGATGGTAAAAAAGAATTATATAATAGGGGATATATGTGTCCTCGAAGGGGAATTACTGTTTGGAAACAAATCTCAAATATAGACTAAAAGGAGAGTGAAATTATCCTGCAGTGTAGAGACCATACCGCTGTCTGACAGCATCGCGAAAGTGCTACTCTCGAGAGTTGTGTTTCTAAATGAGAGAGAGGGGATATTTACTGCCGTAGACATAATAAAGATACTATAGAAAGGCTTTGTCAATAAGCAATGATTACTATATTTCCATTGGTGATAGGAATCAAACAGATAATAATAATCAAGAGTTACTCTCGAGATGTAGAAAAGAGTAAAAGAGCTACTTTCCACGCATCATACTAAAAGTATTATCGAATACTAATCTATATATGCCACTCTTCAAATAGAGATGACCTTTGTTCGCATCTGCTGCCACGTTTTGAACTTTTTACAGCTTTACCATTTATTTACAGTTTACTCCTTTTTCGTATTATTCGAGAGTTAGATCTCTCAGCTGCTCGAGCTTGTACACTCCAAAGCGGATATCAAAGCCACTTAGATAAAATTCCCAGCACAGGAGAGAGCTGGGTTTTTCCACGAGAATGTTATAGGTCCACATTTCTCTGGAAGCAATAAACTGATGGTTCTTCCAGTATATACTTCCTACTTCGGCAGGTTAATAAATTTTCTATACTTAATCGGCGTAGACATAGGCCTTCGAAGAGTAAAACTTCGAATTCTTTAAGAAGCGAATTTAATCGCAATCCTAAAGCATAGTGATGAGCTCCAGATCGTTTTTGTCTTGGATTATTTTATAGCAGAGCATTGCTGCCTATTTGAGCTATTCATCTCTACCCGAGGAGAAGAGTGCGATATTGCGGAGAGTTAGGAAAAGTGGGTTTCTCACGATGGTGACGATGGTGCTGTCTTAATTATCAGTCAAATGCCTAAAGTTTTAAATTTGTTATGAGGAGTGAACTGTAGAATATTCCCAAAGAAAATACAATCTCCTCAAAATCCTCAGTAAGAGGATCTGAATATTGATAGATGATGGGCTCAGAATGGCTTCATTGAGTATTTTATGTACAGATTTAATGATTATCTTTTGATTGCTGAGGAGTAGCTGTTTATAGATCTTGTTGTTGTATATCCTCGTTTCAACCAGAGTATTTTTAGAAATTTAGATCTATAACTGATATTGGATAATGAAATGGCCATGGATGAATTTGAGCACTCGAGAAAGCTAGCCCTCACGCTCGGTGTGATTTGTTAAAGGGATAGAGAGGATGCTTCGTTCGAGAAGAGGTAATACTTATTCTGCTATCAACTAAATTAGAAATAGATACCTTTTGAAGAGTAAAGAGATTGCTAAACTTCCCCTATAAGACAGACCTCGGATTCTTTAAGAAGTCATCAATTTTATGTTTGGTTTGGCTGATGAGCTGCACAACGTTTCCACTTTGAAATTTCTTATACTCCTAATCCATCAATTAATAATCTCCGATCGCGCTTAAACTTAATTAAGTCTCGCTTTCTTTTTCGTGAGCCACTTGCTTAAGTATCTCAATAATTTGATTGAGCCTCAGCGAGTACACAGTATTTTTTAATTTTTTACGCATATTGTATAGTTACTTGATTAGCTGGACCAATTCTTACTGTGACAGCTCATCCACAAAAAAATCAGCATCCTGCTCATTTGATACTTATTGCTCCTTAAACGGTTTGAGACCCATTAGCATAGAGTGACCGATCAATTAACGAATTGAGAGATGTCGTCTTCCAGTGAAAAATAGTTTAAACAGGATTGAGGTGATGTCGATTAGTTTTTTATACTCATGGGAAGCGCAGATCTGTTTAAGGATGGCGATATCTATTTTGATGGTGTGGTCATTCGGGTTGAGGAGTTTATCGAGCAAATCAATATACTCTTGACTTTTGATCATTATATAATTCTAAGATATGGCCTTTCACTTGTGAAAAATGATTATCAATGCTCAATATCGAAAGTTCATAATTTAAAGATATAAATACTTTAGCTTCATCAAATCCCCTATATGTCCTAGAGGTAAATATCTCCTTCATTTTTTGCGGCATAATCGTCCTTGGGTATAATTTTATTGTAATTTTTTCCCTCCTTGCTCCTGATGTTCTCATTCGGCAATATTTTACTAGCTAGATTATAGTTGTTGATGATTTATACTAGGATAGCTCCAAAGACAAGTGCAATTCCTATCCACTGCATGATGGCCAAATGATGTCCAAACCACATTATGTTCACGCACACAGTGATACATTTTCGAGTATTAGTAACCAGCGGATAAATGTGTTGTCTAAACATGTTGATGAGTTTATAGCTGAACATGCTGCCAACTGAAGAAAGGACTCCGAAACATGTGAGATCGAAAAGAAAGCCATCGTGGTGGAAGATGAAAGAAAGGAAATAGGAGATCTGCCAACTGCATATTGAGATTATCAGCACTAAGCAAAAAGTTAAGCCATTTATGCCGAACAATAGGAAAAGAGAGTCAGGACGATAAGCCTGCTTTATTTGAGCCACGAAGTCTGGTCTGAAACCTTATAAGACGATAGCGACTGCAAAGATGAAGATGGTGAAAAATGCTCCTCCTGCTTGTTAAGTTTTATCAGTTTAGTCTTTAGGAGGAGAGAAATAGCTGAAGATTATAATTCCGAAGCATACTATAGAGCAAACCCATAATTTTTAAGGGCCGATCTTTTCACTGTCTGCCTTATGATGAGAGCTATTCATAACGGCTGCTTCTCCTCCTGTTATTTCACCTTAATTCTCATGATTTATCTATTTAACTCCCGAACAAAACGACCCCACCAATACTACTGACAATAAGGAACAGGTGTTGACTATGATCATTGTTGTATAAGTTGTCCTCAGAAGGGCAGTGATTAAACATATATGAGTGAGTATATCGCATGATGAAACCTTCAAAAGTTATTTGATGGGAATGTCAAAACTAAAGAGCTCGTCTTTTATCATGAGGTACCCGAAAAGACAAGCGATACCGGAAGTAAACCCAAATGGCGTAATTCTGTCAGTAAAAATATCGCCTGAGGTGCCATCAGAAAGCGAGCCATTTTTGAGATATGGAACTTTATATCTAGATGGGCAATGAAGTACATTTTTTATTAAAAGATGCTGCTGCAGATAAAGCAAGCATAGACCCCGAGAGTATATGCGATAAAATAGATAATTTTATGGCCTTAAGTGAGATGATTGTTATTCATCGAGTCCGCCTGTCGTGATATAATAATAATGTTAGATTATATAATAATGCGTGTTATCTAATCCTGATCTGAGATAACAAATGCTTTTAATTTGGATAAAGTGAATAAGTGGAACAAAACATCAAGAACAACTCCTTTTCATGTGACTGATGACTTAGAGTTGTTTATCAATCATATTTTATATTGTAATGTCAAGTTCAGTCACACCAATATCATTGCAAATATTACTGAAAATTGCCATTTGATTGGCATTTTATCTTTTCATTTCGAATACCTATCTTCGTACTTTATCCAATTATTTCCATTTCTTATAAAATACAACCATTTCGTATATCCCAATAATTCCACCCGCAACTCCAAAGAAAGTCAATTTAACTTTATTTTCCAGCTCTAAAGCCTTTTCTGAGAAGATAGTTGATACATCAAGATCGTACATTTTGTTCATATCTATTTATGTTAAAGATAAAACATTGGCATAGTTAATTCCATTAGCAAAATATTCGTCCGCAGTATTCTTCCAAAAGATAACACTCATTATATTACCTATATAGGAAGAAGAATAAAATCCAGCTACACTGAAGGCTATGGCTGTAAGAGCGGGGATTAATGATATCGAAAATTATGGAATGTAGACCGATTTTTTTTACATATAATGATTGGCTTACTTTAAGATAATGGCATTGTTAACTGATATTCTGACGTAGAGGTCTCTCTCAGTTTTGAGATTAAGACGCATTACCTTTATATCTGTATTGTAAAACAGAGATCCTATCATATGAGTTATCGATATAATATTGATCTCCTAAATCAAAACAACTACAGACAGCTCGAATTTAAAACTAAATCAAAAATATCATCATTAACAGACAATCTATTGCTGATACCAACCATCAAAGATATAATTCAAATTAATTTTGATAATATTAAATTTAGAATAAATAACCATGAGCAGAAAGTTCTATTGCGAGTACTGCGGAATCTTCCTCAAGAACAGCTCACCACAAACCAGAAGGGAACATGCCGATGGTAAAAAACATAAGCAAAGAATGATCGAACATTTCAGACAGATTCGAGTTCAGATGGAGGAGGACATTAAGGCAAGAAACACTAGCATGATCAATTGATTATCCATTATCAACTGTAATTTAGTATCGCGATCATCAGATTCGATCTTTATCAACATCAAGCATTATATTTTCACTATCAAGATCACAGTATCAAAAACCCTCACTTTTTAAACAATTGAGTGAAATCAACAAAAGTCTTTCTTTGGTAAAAAATCAGGTGAGGCTAATTTATATGGAGTCGCGGCAAAAACTCTTATAATTTTATAATTCTTATATAGTCATTACAATGTAAGATAAACAGAATAAAAAACACTACACTTTCACCTTTGCTCGGTATGAGAGTGATAGACTCGAACGCTTTCACCAAATATATCGAAAAAAATTAAAGATTCGGTTGAGAACAGCAGGTTTCATCCTGACTGGGATCATGCTAATTGGAAGTATCTACCCACTGATGATGTGGTTCGAATATGATATCAACATTTATAAGCCCCGAATGAGTGACTATCTAAAAAATCGTTTCAAATGATAAAGTGATGAGTTATTTCTTATTTTAAAATTATACTATCACCAATAGTCTGAGGGTAGCCAATTTACTTTGGATAGAATGATAGATAATCACATTGTACACTATATTGTTTTCACTTCACCATTGATTTCGCTCCTATATTGGGCTAACTCACTCCTTTTGTGCTATTATCGTTATTGTTAGCGTTAATATTATTGTAGAAGCCCTCACACCAAAACTACTTCCGTAATTCTTCAAATTACATCAAGTTCTTTAGAAAGATTATGACCTGCTCGATGGTCCATCGATCTTCCGGATTTATTTCCATGCAGCACATGCTTAAAAACTTAAGATTGTGACGAAAGAAATCTTGAGATTCCACCACATTATCTAGATAAAAAACATTGTTCAAAATTTTGCCAAAACTATACAGATCGAACCCGCGATGAGTATAGTATTCGCTTTGACTCATCAAATTTTAAATATTGGGATATTTTTTAAGTGCTTATCGGTAGTTCACAAAGTAGCCTTAGGTTGATCTGACTAAGTTACGAGATGAGTACGCCTAGTATCTTTAGCCTTAAATTTGGTTGAACTGTATGTGTTAGACACCGATCCGAAATCTATGAGTCTTCCCCTTTTCTGAGAGTCCACCATGATGTTGAATTATTTTAAATCTCGATGTAGGATATTTTCCTCTGAGAGAAAGAGCAACCCCATGCACACATCTATCACTACTTTCAGTTTGTCGTCCTGTTTTAGCTTGCATTATCCTAAAGTTTTTGGATAATATTCGAGATAAATTTCGCCATCAGCAAAGGGCACATTTGACTTATTACAAAAATATTTTGCAAAAAAAGGGCATATTTTATTTCGTATGAAGACTAAGAAGGCGCATTCGTTTTAGAGCGCGATATTTTACTCTTTTTTAAGGCCTATCTTTTTCACCAACCCGCATTCCTTGATTTCTTTCGCTTCATCTTATTAATCAGTATTAGATAGAGTCTCAAATATGCTGAGTTGAGGAATAAAATTGTAAATGGCATAGAAAATGCAAGCATACCCTCCTTCCCCGATGGCCTTTTCCTTACCCTTTTCCGTGATAACAATTGAAGTTAGAACTGCTTCGGTGTCGCCTTTCTTTGATTGAAACGAGGCAAAAATTTTCAATAATGACGATTGCTCTTTCTCATACTATGCTTTCATCTTCATGATGCTATCTCCTGAAAAAGAACGTCGATTTGCACTTTGATCTGATCGTATATTATATTTATGCAACAGAAATACTGCTAATTGGTTTACTGATTCGTTTAATCCCGATTTTAGATTTATCCTTGACCTTTTCGATCGATTGATTCTATCACACTCGAACAGTTACTTCAGTAATAATATTTTTTCGACTTTCTGCAGAAGCGGAACGTGATTTGATCTTTGAAACATTGCTTATAAATCTAATAAATCGACTCTAAATAATTTATAATAGAAGATGATGTTCTCAATATTGTTGGCAAAAGTTCTAGCCAGTGACCCAAATTTAGCCCTTAAGAATCTTTAAACTTTAAACTGAGTGGTTATATAAGTAAATCCTGTAACATAGGCTTTATAAGTAAGCTATCCGGTTTTATTATTTAAAATAAAAGTACCTTCCTTGTCTGACAATTCCAAGTTATTAACTCTAAATATATAATCACCAGTTTCAGTAGTATTGCTTTTGAAAAATTAACACAGTGTTTTCGATACAATGTCGTTGCTGCAGTAATGATCTATCCTCAGCTATGTGTAGATCGTCTTTTTGAAGAATGTGCATTGCCATGAGACGGATACAGGCCGTCTAACTTTGGTTAAAAAGATTTTTCCTTGATAGGTGTGTTTTTCCATGAACGGAGAGGCAGCTTCACATCTTACGTATGAATTTGAGAGGTTAATCATGGCTCTGTTAGCTGAAAGGATGATAGCTTTAACAGGCTGATGATTGGTGGACTCTTCCTCGATAAGTTGCATTTTATTAAAATTTGATATATAAATATTGAAATATTATAAAATTACTCATGCAATGACTACTTTTTTTAATATTCTTCAAGTATTTTATTAATCATTGTAACTAATAAATTATTTGATAACATCATCGGTAGAGAAACAGTTTTCGTGATTTAATAAAATATAACTCATCGAATAAATTTACCTATCATCCTTTGTAAACAATAAATAGTTGATTACGGTTTATTTTTGTTCATTTGGGGGAAGGATTCTTTAAAATCAATATTTATGTTCATTTGCGAAACTCA
>Ga0302188_10000615_pt1 | contig 29994 bp, 12 predicted proteins | sample II_Bog_E2_1_FD_198783 | JGI IMG/M metagenome (GOLD analysis project Ga0302188, IMG submission 198783) | Peat permafrost microbial communities from Stordalen Mire near Abisko, Sweden - II_Bog_E2_1 | ecosystem: Environmental > Terrestrial > Soil > Wetlands > Peat | place: Sweden: Abisko...
ATGATTTGTATCGAAGTAAAGATAATAGGATATTTGCTATAACTGATCAGCCTGATTTCAATGACTTCCTTTAAATTGCATATTATTGCCAGAATAATGTCAATACTGAATATATTTATCACCTAACTATTTTATATATTTATAATAATCAATTAAAGATTTATTGTATCACAAACCATTTCAGGAAAAGAGGTAGATCAACTACCGAGACCTTTTCCTTTCAGAGAAATGAGACTCAGAGTTTAGTATTCTTCGTTGCAAAATGTCCTTCTTCTTTAGGAGGATTTATTGAACTGACATATTCCTTGATATATCAGCTGTTTGAATCAAGTATCTTTTAAACCTTATCTTTTTGATTTTCGATATTTTTTTAGTAGAGGATAAATTTCTCAGAATTTTCCAAGGGGCTCTAAGTTACGACCTAATCAATTTTTTGGAAAGTTTAGAATGAGGAGATAGGGTCATATTTATCTTTTCGGCAATCGTTAAATCTCTCTGAGAGTTTAATTATTCAGTGCTGAAGGATATAGTTTTGATATTTGTCTATAAATTTTGCCTCTCAATGTTCTTTTAGTTCAATTCAATAGAGTTAAAACAGATTTTATTTAGTGGCTTAATTTCTGAATGATTTTAACCCAATTAGTCTGAAACTAGTCTTTATGGTTCTATAACTGGTTCAAAGCTATTTCTCTCTATTTATGAAAGTCTTTCCTTATTCAAACTAATGGAAAATAGCGATAAGCTTTTTTATAGAGCCATTTTAAGCACTAAATTGCAAAATATGTACCGTCTAGGATCGACCACCGATAGTTCACTTTGCTAACGAAACTATTAGCAAAATAATCAATGCTTTACTGCATTATTTAAGGATTTTTCAAATTATTATAATGATTTATTGATTCGATTTTGACAATTAAATCATTAACAATATCCATCTTTGCACCATTTTTATATTATCAGCCCATTCAATTATCCCAAAGACAAATTGTCAAATTATTCTAGAAAATGATAAAAATGCCAGAGTCGTCACCTCCTATTGACCCTTATTCTGAAGATTTAAGAATTTGATCAAATCAATAAAAAACATCTATGGTTAAAAAGGTCTCATCATTTCGTGATTTTTCTTGAATTATTAGCCCTTTTCAATAATTAATATTATGTCATAAATATTGATTTCTAGAATAAAATAGTTAATTCGAAAAGATAACACATATCAGGCTTTAATGCCAGAATTAAGGAATTAATAACAATTGCGGCTATCAGTCTCCACCACAATTCATTAATGGTATTTTAATTTTCAGATTTGATGAGTTATGCTTTGAGAAAAACTATTTATCCTGCAATTTAGTTTTGAAGAAAAAATTCAGATTAATGCTTTCGATTATTCTGAAATCACATTTAGCTGATTTATTGTATCCTTTTGCAGTGTTTTGACTTGAAAATTCAGTTATTTATACAATCAATAATGCGAAAAATGAATTTTTCGCTGTGTTAAGGGAATCAAAGTGAAAATATCAATTCAACCTTCATTGATCACCTTAAAATTCTTCTTCTTTTTAAAAATACAATAAAAATCCCTAAACTCATCGAAGGGGGGCTTATGTTACGATTTGATAATTTATAGTATCTATAAATTCTTTCACAATCTAAATTGATAATTAAAGCATCAAGCTATATGCACAGGCTACCAATCTTCTAGTTAAATTTATTCATGAAGCTATTTCTGACAAACCTGATGTATTGATTTCTTATGATCAATTCTTAATTAAATATCTATATCATGAAAATTATTTACCTATTGCTGCTTTTGCTATGCTTCAGTTTGACCATCACCAAGGAATATGATTGGACCAAAGTTCAAGATACAATTAATTACTATTCGCAAAATGGGGCTTTTGCTGGAGGAGTTTTACGAGTGTCCAATGGAACATCTACCATATACACTCAACCTTTTGGATATTTCTCTCACCAAAATATTCCTTACAGTGCTGCTCCCTTCACTAACGAAACTATTTTCGATCTTGCTTCTCTCACAAAAGTCACAGCCACTTTGAGTTGTATCATGCATCTGTTTGATCAAGGTAAACTTTTTGTTGATGATCTTGTGACAAAATACATTCCCTAGTATGGTAATCATGGGAAAGAGAAGACAACCCTTAAAAATTTACTCCTTCATAATGCTGGTCTTCTTCCTGATTATCCATCACCTCTCCCCAAGACCAAAGAACAAGTGATGACTTGGACCTATAACTGTAATTTAAATTATCCAATCGGATAGAAGTTCATATACAGTGATCTCAGCTTTATCCTTTTAGGATAAATTAGCGAAAGAATTACCAAAAAGCCTTTATAAATATATGCGAAATAGTTGGTTTTGGAGATGGGAATGCCTAATTCTACTTTCTTGCCTAATTTGGAGCAGACCCTGTATAGAATAGCGCCGACTTAATATAGCAGTACAATTGTTAATATTTAGCATTCCGAAAACAAGTAATCAGAGGTGCAGTACACGACCCCACAGCCTATCTTTTTGGAGGAGTTGCTGGCCACGCTGGTTTTTTCTCTGTAATCGAAGACTTATAGACTTATATGCAAATTCATCTTAACAAAGGGCTTCATCGCAATGGAACTAGAATTTACCAATAAAAAACTGTGGAGACATTTTATACTCGTGAAGATGGATTACCCTACAATAACAGACGAGCCTTGGGATGGGATACTATTCCTATCCAAGCGAATCCTCCCTGCGGTTCTTTTTTCTCTCTCAACTCATTCGGTCATCTCGGATATACAGGGACAATGATATGGGCTGATCGTGACAAAAACCTAATTGTGATATTGCTTACACACCGCGTTCATCCAACCGCAATTAACACCATGATAATTGAGGCTCGTTCGCGCATAACTGACCAGATAGTCCTTGCTATGGGTCTGGCTTCGTGATATAAATTATCCTAATCTAAATAAAATTATATTAACTGATGGGAAATAATGTTTAATGTAGATCCTTAAATGAGATCAGCCACCAAAATTTAGCATATGGTTAATTTTAGATTGAAGAACGAAACAGTGCAATTGCTGTTGTACAAAAATTAATTGATATGTCCAACATGCAGCCAAATCAATTATTGAAAGAACTTAGTTTAAGGAAAACAATCCACAGTCATCATCTTGGTAATTATTGATAAAATTAGTTCAACTTCAAAGCTTTGATTTTAAAGAGCAAGCCAACTTAATGCATCTTTTCATGCGATACGAATACTGTCCTTATTCTTTGAAGGGTTTACAACAATAAAATTTACTTTCGAATACATATTTTTTGTAGAATGAGCTAATTGCTATGATTTCTGGAGTATAAAAAGGCTTGAGATGTTTGTACAGGGCGAACATTCATCATGGCTGTATAAATGAATAGACTATTCTTCGATCAGAAAAGGGAGTGTTTAAAATAACAGACATATCTTCCACCTCCTGTATAGATATAGTTATTAAGATATAATGTCTTACGAGTTAACTAAAAGAGGAGATAAGAACCAAGCGCTATCTTAAAAAATGGTCTAAATGTTCAACTTGAATATACTTTCAAGCTAAGTAAAAAGGCATTTGGAGATAGAGGACGATCTTTTTAGTTTGGGTTTAGTTGCTTTGGCTGTAGCCTTGAAGATAGCAGTATCGAAGTTTTATGAATATACTTTAATTAAGGAAGGGAGGATATTAATTCAAATTAATTACATCAAGATTGATAATTACTTGAAATTAGCTCGACAAAAAATAGGGAAAGAATTTGCCAAACGAATTGAAAAATTATTAACAGTTAATAAACAAGATCTTACCTATTAAAAAGAAGATTAAAGCTATATCACAAGCGAGCGAAGTAATAATAGTCCAGGTGAAGAGTGCAAAAAGAGCAATTCTGCAACAAACACTCTTTGATTTATCTTTTTTTATAGAATTTGATCATCGTAATCATTCTATTACTGCTAAACTTGAATGGCAGATGAAAAATAATTATTTTATCAATTTCAAAATTCATACCGATACATTTTAATTTATCAACATCAACCGAGTTTGAAGACCCCAGTAGTGCATACTTTTTTATAAATAATTCTTAAATAAAGCTTGAAAGCGATTAAATATTGAATATATAAATCAGCGCATGGGTTCACACCATAAAAATCAATTACAGTAGTTCTGACCATACAAACATGGGTTGTTCGCTCATTAATCGTTGCAAGTCCATCTTACCCATACTTTATTTCACATCATCTGTAATATAGGATTCAACCCTTTCAATTAATTTTTACACATTACTTCTGTTCATCACAATTTATAATTTGCGAATTATTCCCCCAATAATCGCTAAAAATTAAGATTTAGTTTGATTGCCTTTATTTACAAAGAAAAAATGCAAGAGAAAAGCCTTTCCTTATGATTTAGTCTGACTTCCTATTGCTAATTTACGAAATTTGGAAAATGTTTGCCAGTCGACAAAATGAAAATCGTTTAAGGGGTTCAGTGCAAAACTTAATAGAATTCTGTTAGCAATTTAAGGCGGATTCTAAGTGAGACACTTATAATTATTCTTGAGCATTGAAAGAATGATCATTTTATCAGTCTTTTGCAGCTCTTTGAAGCTATCCTAGCTTTTAAAATGGTTTTTGAGATATTATTATAAGTAATCCTGGCTCTATTGACTGAGTCTCACGAACTCGCGATAGTCACTGGTAGTGGGTGTTTTCCTCTCATTGGCCATTCCAAGATATTTTCGTATTTACTGTTGAATAGCTTTGAGCTAATATAAGTGCCCTGTCTTTTGAGGGAGGTACTCGAGGTCCCTCGCGTTCTTAATTTCGCTAAGCTCAATCTTATTTGTAATGAATTTCCTTTGATCAACCTGAAGTTTATCATGACAGGTGGGAATACTATGATTAACTATGTGGAAGATGACAGAATCGATGTCCTGCTGAAGTATATTCTCCTTGCTATGCTGGTAATAATACTTCTTGTTTTTGCCAAGATTTCGATCGATGAGAGGCAGGCAACTGCCTCTTTTAGGGCGTTTGGAAGAGTGGAGTGAAATTGTGCTCATGGAATATAATCGAAGAAAAAATACAAATATACGATTGATGATTTTTTTAAGTTTTTAAGTTTAATCATGATCAAATCACCAAGTATTTTCTTATGTTTCATATGATTTGATGTAGTCCTTTTGACATAGTGGCGGATATTAGATTATAAATTATTTCACAGAACTACACTTCAAATCTGATGGGGATTATTTATTGAAATTGATTTTCAATGTTTACTCTAAATGATTAAAGAACATCGCATTTTATTATTAAACATACAAATTGGATGTTTTAATACGCTAATTTAACTAAATTATAGCGTTAAGGCAATTATAATTTGCAATGACAGAAACCAATCCTGAGGACTTAGAGAAATGTATCTAAAGCATGGTCATTGAAGCAAAAGCCATAGTTTCATGCAACTCGATCAAGCAAATAGACTAATTTTTCTCAAACATCAGTGATAAAAAGCACTACATGTCCACTCTTGTCAATCTACTAGTTATCTCTGAACCTCTCTCAAGTATCCATTTGATTTATGTAGTTCAATCTCGGCAATAACTAGCATCACTGCTTAACTTGTTCCTTAAAGATGGTTTGTAATATTATGATTACACTTGGACAGTGCAATTGCTGTTCAAATTGGTCACTGACTGGCGTGTACCTTTTGCAGTTAAAACTTTGCTACACTATGGATTTTCGGCAATATTACTGCATTGGAACAAAGGTATCACGACTTTAATATTAGAGTTGGATAATTTTTTCGAAAATGTGATGATAGTGCTGGCCAATATGATGGAATTTGTTCATAATAATTTTCCCTTAGAATGCACACCCTACCAATCCTAACCCATTTACACAAAACTCATCCCTGAGCCCTTCGTCCTCACCTTCCTCGTGCCTATTGACTTGTCATAAATATATCATACCATTCTATTTATGCTATAGTCTATGCTAGAAAACTTAACGAATCAATTACAAGGCAAAGAATATATCTTCAGTATACTGGCAGTTTTCAGAAAAATGCAGGGAATTATCATGAGCTAAGACAACATAATTTAGCTGCCATCTTTAATGAAATTAAATGTATCAGCTTGGTAAAATTTATTGAATATGATCTCTGACCTTACTCCATCATTAAAATTCTGCATAGAGGAGGTGAGCTAGTGGCCTGAACTCTCTCATCAATTCCAGTACATTTATAGATTCAAATCAATGCCTGTAGATAACTTGGAGTCGAATTTACTCACGATTCAATGGTACAATTATCTATAATGGACTTAATAATGGTAAAATTATAATTTACTTAATCTAAAAGAATAAATTGTCAGAAGTAATATTTGATTAACTCAGTTCATATCAGAATTTTGACATTATCACAGAACTAGAAGTCCTTTTTCGCTAAGTAGTTGCATGGCATCATTGCTAATGACCTTATCCCTTCGCTAAGATATTTATCAATCAATCGTGCTGGATTGGCTTAATACCAGGTGCATTTGGCCCAGGCATACCTTTCTTTATTAAAAATGTTTATTAAAATAGGGAATATAAGTAATCAAGAGATGTTGGAGATCATACAGATAATAGTTCTACCTCTTTTAGACTTTTAGATGAAGACTCATCGAGTTATGTTTGAGGAAGATACTAGGGAATTTTTAAAATAGATTGAAAACTGCTGCGAATTGATGGACTATGGGAGTATATTATCATAAATATCAAATGTTATTGAAGAGATATGCGATAAGAGCTAGCCAATATTTTAATAACTAACCAAATATTCACTCTACTCACTGGAGAACAATCAAGCAACTAATGATAATTTGGCATTGATGCAAACCACATCATCACCAATTTTAGACGCCACCTCTGCTTTTTTAATTCTGTCTATTCTTAGTTATAAATCACTTAACAATAGCAGTCTCTATACCATTCTAAAAAACTTGATTACTCCTGAATTCTATGCAAAGTTAGATGACTACAAAAGATCCTATCTCTTCATACTATTGTCTTACTCTTGGAATGATATGTACTTAAATAACTAAGAAGAAGGTGTATTCTTATTCAAAGTAGGCATCGATTAAAATGCATCACCTCCCCTACAAATATTTGGTTTGGATTTCATTTTAAATATTTGCGATACCCATTTCGATAAGGATTTTACATTTTATTTTATAAGTCGATTTGCATAACTAGCAAAATACTAATCAGCATGGGAAATTCTATAAAAAATAACAATTAACTTTATCCAGCATTTCAGCTAAGACACAACTTGCGAGATAGTCCGCACCATGCGCACCCAAGCTGAAATTTATATGAATCAGTTGCTAAATCAAAGTCACAATTAAGATGACTCAAGTAACGCTTTTCGCTGTTTACACATCTGCAGAAGCATCGCCGAGGCTCAAGACTATTGTCAAAATAAACCCTCTGTTCAGAATTAGCTTTTTCTTGTGACAGGGATGCTGACTTAGATGAGTAAAATTCAACTAGATGACGAGGTTGTCGAAGTTGCTGCAAGGCTGCTCAATCAATTCTAAACCCCTCCTGCTGATTTTATATCTCTTTTGGATGCTGTAGCGGAGACATTCAAAAAATTCTAATTTCAAGGGGCAGCCTATTTCTCTTTCTTTGACAAGTATATGTTTATAAACTCTGACCCTGAGATCTCTTTCAAACTATACTCTATAGTGTTTTAAGGTTTATTCTTTTTTGCAACCTATCCGGACTCAAGAATTGACATGAGCTAAAACTTAAATAATCACATCCTCCTACTTCAAAATTATTTATTATTGCATGGAGATAAATTGACTAAGCGTGACCTCAACGATATTCTTACAGCAACGTATGAAATATTTAAACGGTTGTTTTAGAATAATTTGAGCGAGGAGAGGGAATAAATAATACGTGCTAGGAATAGAAACCTACATCTTCTCTGCTGCCTTTACTTAAATCTAGATTTGCCCCTGCAATAGTTGTTAGTGGAAAGTAAATAACATGTTTATCGTCAATACGATGCAATAGTACTTGTTTACATTTTGACAAAAACTCAAGCTGCTTTCTTCGAGATTTAGGAGCAGTGCAAATTACTGCAAATATTTTTGAATTTGTTAAGAACACGTAAATTATCAAAATCAAACAACCAGAACGATAAGATTAAATAAATGAAACGATGTGAAGAACTCAAAAAATTTAATAAGATACTGAAGCACATTGACTTGCCTGTGAAATTAGAACTCACACTTCAGAGATAAATTAATTTATGCCTTAAGATATTCATGGATAAGGGTATTCGCTTCGAAGAAGCATTTAAAATGATGCAAAAGACTGATTCTGAAGACTTGCGTCAATTGCTTCAGGAAAAATAAGAGGGGGAGAGATCACCATAAAAACCTACTCAATAAATAAAGGACAGAAAGATATTGAGAGTTGTTGGCAAAAAAGAGAGAGCAGATATTTCAATGCTGGATAGCAGACACTAAAATAAAATCAGAAGCAAGCCATCAGCATCTAATTTATCAGAAAGTGAAGAGGAGGATATTAATTTTGAGGGTCAAAAGAGAAGAAAGATATCGCAGTAAAAGAGAGACAAAAGTAGATCAGCTCGGTGCCTTTAAAAGATGTTAAAGAAACAATAAAAGTAGTGATTATGTTTCACTTTATGTTAAATTTTTCCAGAAATAGTGATTATTTTACTCAATATTTTTTATTACGATAATAGAGCTAAATTAAGGTTATCCTAATCACTAAACTTTCAAGCATCTTTCCATTCTTCTGATATCTCATTATATTCAGCTCCACATTTTGTACATTTTATCGAAAGATCGTAAGTGACTTCCTTTCCATAGACGCGTTCCTTGCGTGAAGTTTACCCTGTAAGATGACCATCCCTATCATAATGTTTGTCGCTTCGTGTGACATCTTTAGCTGCCTGCTCCTCTTTAATTTTTGTCTTTTTGGTTACATTTCTGCCGAACCACTGGTCGCATTTTAGACATTTGGTAGACAAACCTACGAGACAGTAAATTCCACCTGCGACCAAAGCCACTCCTCCAATAATCCCCACGACCATCATTCCGTTCCACATTGATTATCTTGAGCTTATTTAAAATATATAACTTGATCATTTGACTCTTATTATTAGTTACTTTGAATGAAGCCAAAATCGAAATAAATTGAAATCAAGGAGGGATTCTACCCCAGCATCATCTATCTACCCGCTCCAAATGAACTCAAATCCTAGCCTTTTGTTCACTCCATCTAGCAAATTCTTCAATAATCATCAATTCAATATACTCTTATATAAGAGTTTCACGTATCACTAACCAAAACATTTTACCCAATATTCTCGGAAATTAATCAAATAGTTGCCAAAAGTAAAAAGGATATCGTAAACAAAGTTATCAAATTGCCAGTCGTGTTGCTGCTTAGAAAAATTCAGATTTTGGATAATTTCGTGACGGCTGTAGTCGAAAGTATAACTGCTTAGAAATTGCTGCCCATTGTGAGGTATTTAGAGAAGACAGTGCAGGAACCCTTTTATGAATCTCCTATCTTTCACGTATCCCTTTTCAAGATTAACTCTTTCATTTGCTAATAAACTCTGCATTCAATTTTAAGCGTTTCAATATCTCCTAAGAAATCCTATAGTTTGACGACCTGCATAATGAAATCTGGAAAAAGCATTTATAAGTTAAATTGAGTTAGTATTCATAATGATATATTAATCTATAATTTTTTTGATTTTAAAATTAAGTTCCTTTGATAATAAGGAATAATCTTGATTAAAAACAAAAAGGACTATTTGTGTCGACTATTAGCAACATTTATAAGAAGCATCAGTAGTTTAGAGGTAGAATTATAGCCTTCCAAGCTGTCGACCCGGGTTCGATTCCCGGCTGATGCATTTTTATTAAAATCAATCAAAAATTAAATAGATCTATTATCATACATACTCGTTAAAATGAAACTTATTTCATAATTTTTAATTGCCTAGTTAATATATCGATAATCATGAATAGGCGGTATTGGGCATTGTTAAGACTTTATTCCCTAACTCCAGGAATGGCTTATCTACGTTCGTATTATAGGCAGCAGATACCTAAAAAAAACTCAGGCCCAATTTTTTTGCATATCCCTAACCCTCTTCTGATGAAATTTCCTTTGCATTCTTTTGCTCACTCTTTGTGCCGACGAGTACCCCGTTCAGATTACTTTTATTGTTTAATTTTTTGATTTTATCCAACCACTTCAAACTGTTTTTCAGACTTTCTTGGTTCGTGCTGTCGTAAACTACCATCACTAAATCTGGGTTTTTCGCCATTGTTAATACAATGGATTCATAGAACTCGTGGCCACTGAGATCAAAGAGAAAAAGTTCGACGCTAATATTTTTTTAAGTGAAGGGAATTATTTTAGAGTAAAGTTATGCCCCTTGTGTCTGTATAATGGCGAAACTACCATATTATAGTCGCTGGTAAATTGATAGTTCTTTTTTGCGTAGGACTGTACGAGAGTAGATTTGCCGCTGGCTGCATCTCCTGAATATTTAAAGTGTTACCTATGACAACAATCTTAGCTTTCTTTTTGTTCATTTAAATATTGTAAATATTATTTAAATTTATCAACTACAAAATTTGATTTATGATCTAATTCCGCTTTTTTTATCTTTATCTTGTCAATCAGTTTATAATTAATAAATTAATAAAATTTGGGAAATAAAATAAAGCATATGGATTTGATTTCTGAGTCTAAGGAAAAATTTGATTAGCATAGAGAAGGATTTAAGACAATAGAGGGGAAAAAGGATAAGTTGACGGATGCTGAGTTGAAGCAAAAATTAAAAGGCCTAAAAAATTATGAGACATGGAAAAGAACTCGAATGCAGAAAATAAGTTTGGAAGAAATAACAAAGGCAAATGAGTCGCCAATAATATAAATAGCGAAGGCATGTGGTATTAAAAACGGATAAAACGTGATGCTCAATGAATTTGTTTAAGGCTATGATATTTCAAAACTGGTGCATCCTCAAAAAATGAATGAATTTCAAAAATTATTAAGCAATTATGATCCAATGAAGAGTGTAATAGAAATGAAGAATAAGCTAATCGGAAACAAGGCAAAAATCAGAGAAAAATAAAAAATAAAAAAAATAGTGGATGTCTTGGATAGAAAATATAAGAAATTAAATTAAAGATAAGTAAAAACATAACCATCTTTAGAGCTATAGGACAAATATACTTTTGATAAGATAGTTAAGAACAGGTCTGTTTTTAAATAAATTAGAAAACTCAACAAATTGGCATTACTCCCAATAGTTTGTGAGAATATACCTGATTGCGTTAAGTCTAGCTCCAACCCTTAAATATTGTAAATAAACAACAGAAGTATCATTAAGACAGATCAATAAAGCCTGCTAATTAAAAATTCAAATACGGTTTTTTTGACAAATGATAGCAAAAAAGAAGGCTATTTAAAATAAATTTTGACATAAAAATCAATCTAAAAAAGCAAAAAAGGATATATAAAGGATATAAAGCATATTTTAAATAAATCAGATGAACTATTGAAAGAATAATTTAAATATTAGTCCAAGGATAGAGGAGGCAAAAGATATAGCAAAGTCACTGAAATGAATTCTTAGGGCATGACTCAAGAAATGATGCCACAAAAAGGGAAAAGATATCAACATTGGCCAAATTACCAAAGATATTCAATATCAGCGACTGATTCAAAAAATCTGTCTTTGGCATATTCCCATTTAGCTGATTTCAAAGCAAATCAAAATAATATTCCTGAATAATTAAATGAGATGATTAATAAGGTAAAACTTTAATTCAAATAACAGCAGAAACATATCGACTAGGAGATTATCCAAAATTAAAAAAACTCTTTGGATCTACGATATTGCTATAAAATTAAGATGGAGAGAGAGAATTACCTTCGAAATGTCGAAGAGTTAGCAAAATGCAAAAGGGAGTATAGAATCGAGAAAGACAGGCAGTAAGTGAAAGCCAATGGGATCACCAGAGTTGCAAGAGATAAGCCTATGAAAATGATAAAGAAGTTAAAAACTGAGCAAACTGATGTAGATTCAAACTGAACTGAGATTTGTTTTGAAAAATATTGGTAAATCTGAAACTGATCATAATTATTTTATTAATGAGTTCTTGGCTTGTATGATGCTATAATATTTTGCAATCAAACATGCATTATCGCTAAGAGATTGAGGTTTTTTTGGAAAAACACAAGATCAACCAACCACCTGTTTCCATTGTCAAAGCTCGTGAAAAGAACTCCGAATCTGGATTAAATAAACAACGCGAGATAATGGGATCTCCCTTGCCAACATAAGATTAACCTAAAATCTTCAAAGGGGGAAACTTATAAAATACGACAAAGAATGTAATTAATTCTGCCCTTAGTCCCTAAATCAATACCTATGCGGAGAATGGAGAAAAAGTCACCAGCTCAATTACATGATTTCGTTCAGCTTCATTTATGATAATAAGTAATACAATACAATCGATCTATGTTTAACTTATCAAGTGCTCTCTTCTTTAAAATTTTTTATAAATATTCAATTGGAATCTTGGTAATATTTAGCAATAGACAGGGATATGATGAGAAAGGACGCAGCTGATAAAATAAGTGAGTAGAAATGAGTTGATTGCTCGCGTAGCTCAGTCGGTAGAGCGCTCGGCTGTTAACCGAAAGGTCGGTGGTTCAAACCCACCCGTGAGCGATATTTTTTTAATTTTTAATTTGTTCAATATTATTTAAATTAATGGGCCAAGTATATTTGTAAAAAATGTGCAAACAAATATTTTAGTCAATATTTTCTTTTTTTGCTAATATCTATTAATATCATGATTATTTTGTTGCAATATTTCTTGTATAATTTTATCAAGCCTTAATCTCATCAATTATATACCTTTTTACGTCATAGATGTGATCATAAGCTAATATATTTTTACCTAATGTTTTGACTCATTTGCTGCAGAGATAAAAAAACATTTCAATATCTTCATCGAGGCATCTTCAACCTTGCATTTGCGATATTGAAATTAATTGAGTCCTCTTTGAAACATTTAAAATTGTTTTGCATATTATGAAGTATGATCTCATAGATCCTCATATCAACATTTCGACATATTAATGCCATTTTATTGTCAAAACAATTTTTCCCAATATTTTCTCTCTCTGATTTGCTCAATAGGAATAACTGTTATCAAAATGAGTATGGCCATTAAAACAAACATGAAGAGTCTTTTAATAAAATGACAAATTTCATGTTAATTCAATACTAACGTTCGACCGTTCTCGATAACAGATAACCATTTCCTTTAATCAAATTTAAAAAATGAGAAACTTCCAAAAAAATCAATATCAATAAAAATATTAGGCTGGATTTTAAATAGGTCTAAAGAAGGCTGTTTTGGGTAGCTTCAACCTTTAATTAGGTTAATAGTCCAAATTTTGTTGTTTAATCAGTCGAAAATTTAAATTTTACAGTTTCTGATTTATAAATCATATTGCCAAAAATTAAAAGAAATTTTTGATTTTATTTGCTTCAAATCATCATTTTTATAAATGAAAGGATTTGCTGAAGAAATGGATTGTTCTTCCAGTATGAATGTTTTTGAGAAGGGCTTGCGGAAAAACGTATTTTTGTTTGCTTAAACAGAACATCGTAAAAAATATTAACAATAGTTAAATTCGAAAATATTAAAGACTAGTCTCCGCAATTGAGAGTGCAGGATGAAAAATCATGCAAATAACCAAATTGTACCTAAACTATTCATGAATTATTAATAACAAGAATAATTAAAGATTATTTCCAAATTTTAATCGTATTTCTTTATTAAACTTTGATGGTTTTAGGTTCGATCAAATGAAGGTTACCTATCCAAAAAACGTTTCTGATTCCCCATTTTGAAAACTTTGCTAGAAATCAAGTCATTCTCATATATAATGAAGCCGTCTTCATTTTTTGGGAGAAGGTAAAAGACCCAAATCTTGACTTTTAAAAAATTTATTGAAATAAATTTGTTTATATAAGGGATAAGTTTAGAGTAATTATTATTAGAGGAAAATCATTAGAATTCTTTCACAGAAGTGAAATCACAGTCATAGACACTTGAAACGGAAGTGGAATCCCAATCATCCTCAGCTTAGGTTTAGCAGCAGCTCAGCTCAATCTATTTTGGAGACTAATGAGGCGCTTCCACCGACTTGGGCTGTTCTTTCTGATAAGATGTTAAAGAATGGTTCTGTTGTGATATTTGCATAGAATACAGAGTCTGCCTTGGTATTTAAGAAATTGAGTCGCTAAATTTACGGGCTCTCAAAGTTGCTGAGGGCATGCTATATAACTTATATTCTAAATATATTATAATTTTCTTTAAATGAGATAAAAGCACTCCATAATAATTCTTAAACTATTAAAAATTATCAATTTGTTTGAGAATCGACCCCAACTAAGACTACTTAAAAAATAAAAGATATGTTGTTTTATTATCCATTTAGATTTATATCGATTCACGATATTATTAGATAACTGATTAGAACAAATAAAATTCATTAAGCTCCATTCAATATTGGCGTTTTAGAATTTAACTCATGGGAGTTTTTATCAAAAATAGGCGAGAAGTCTCTGAAATTGTTTTCATTTGGGAAAAGAGGAAGTCAGCAAAAACTGAGATGTCTTGCTCTATTTTTAAAGGGAATATACAAATGCGCCTATATCAAGTATAAACTTACTTTTTATAGTAACTAAAGCAAAAATGAACCTCTCATTTGATAATTTTAGTTCTTTGTTTCTGAGAATTTTATAGAAAAGCAGGATGCCCCACTACTTATTTAAAATTACCTCGTTAAATCAGATATCCTTCTGTCTAAATAGGCACTTCTCAGAGGTGATTCTTTGATCAATAGATGTCTTGATCATTTTATGCGAGCGAGATTATTTATGATAACTGAAAAAATTGATATTAACTGATCCATTGCGCCGAAAAAAATAGGCACTGGAAAATAGTAAAAAATTCTAAAATTATTTTATCGCCTAACACAATTAAATCGGAACTCTAGATATTGAAAAGCTGAATATAAATAGATTTTATGTAACAAAAACGAGTATAAGTGAATAAGATTAACATTGATTTTTAAAGAACTATCCTGTCCACCTAAATAATGAAAATATAAGAAATGATGGCAGGAGAATTATTTTATAGATATTAAAATATTTAGAAGGTTCATAAATCACTTGAAAATGACTCATTAAATAGAAATATAAAACCAAAATGCTAATTAAATTGGAACATCATAACGGGTTAATCTAATTCTTAAATTAAACAAATTATCCAAAAGGAGTAAAATTAGAAACAAAAACTTTGTTTATTAAAATTACGTCGAGTAAATATTGGACCAATGGAATTTAAATGCAATGATAAATAAACGCTATATTCTTCATTTTATAGAAAAGATAAATTAAAATTATTTGTGAATATCTTTTCATCTCCAACATTATAAATTGCCTTCTCTGTTAATGAGCAATAAGTCATATTAATAGATATTTTTTAATATATTAAATATTATTTACCATAAATTATATGAAGACTCACGTTTAAGTCAGTAGCAGCAGAAGAAAGCAGAGACTCGCACACTTCGCAGCCCCTTCTCACATTAGATATAGAATAATGTCATCCACATTATCCAAAGAACTCAGAAAGAAGTGGGGTGTTCGTTCCCTACCAGTCAGAAAAGATGATGAGGTCGTAGTGTTGCGCGGAACTCGCAAAGGCTCTAAGGGTAAAGTAATCCAAGTTTACCGAAAGAAATGGGTTATCCATATCGATAAACTGACCAAAAATAAAGCCAATGGTGCTCCCTATCAACTTCCTGTTGACCCATCCAATGTGGCTATAATTAAACTGAAGGAGGGCAAGGATAGAGTTGCAAGGATTGCAACTATTGCTGCCGGAATAAACGCAAGAAAGGGCAAAGCTGATAAGAAAATTAGAACAACCAACTGATGATATCAGATATATTTAACTCTGATTTAACTTTTAAATTAAATATAGCATCACTCTATGTCTACATTGTGAGATTCCTCATTGGAGTCAATTTCAATTTTAGATTAACTTTAGGAAATTGACTTCTTTTTATTGTTTTCCTTCTCTATATCATAACTTAATATTTGTAAAAAAGAGAATCTCAATCTTAATTTAATGGCTATTTTATCTGTATGTCTCAGAATTAATCTTGACAATAGCGCATTTACCATTCCATCTAATACTGCCTGCTTTTGATATGTTTCCTGTTTCTTTTGAATTTGTTAGCTAATTTATTTTTACTTTACTTCATTCAGATAAACTATTTTCATTATATTGAACATTCTCAATAATAACAGATGTACTTCCATGTGAGCCTCAGATTATACTATTTAATGATTGATTTGTTGATGATTTATTTTAACTTTTGCTTGCGATGCACCTTTATTACTGACTGCATAGCTCTTTTCTTGATATTATTCAATAATCTATTAATATTTTTCTTGAATTATTGTTCCTTTAATTTATATTTGCCGTATAGACTTACTCTCATATTAAAACTCAGCTTTTAGAAGAAATAATATTTGCGAAGTTTCACCAAATTGAATAATCTTTTCTTAATTAGTCTTTATTACTGAGTATGCTCTTTTAGACATTAGAATATTGCTTCTAGCTTAATGCGATTTTGATACGCACGATACTCTTGAATAATTCTGTTGTTAACAATTTAGGTTAATGTAACCTTTTTAAATCCTTAATAAACTTTTCGGAGTAAACTTAACGATTGCCTTTCTTGAAAAGATATAATTTATTGATTATAATAATTTGCAGCCAATCTGTGAGCCTTAAGATATGAGAACACCATTTTTATTTTATTTTCTCTGATCATTTCTAAAACAATAATCTATTTTGAAATAAAGTAATGATTAGTATTCTGCTTAAACTGTTAAAAACTTTAAATTATTTTGTTCCTATAAACATATTAATTAAGTTGCTCAATTTGGCACTCTTCTTTTTGCTTCACTATAGATATTTTAAAATTATGAATCAAATGCTTTAGGATTCGTTCCCCATGAATCATTTTAACCATCTCTATTTTTTACTTTTATTCATGCAGGGCTTGCCGTAGTCCATGAAATAGACGAGACAATTCATATTTATGAGAATAGAATCCTAATTTTCTATCGGTTATTTTTATATTGATTGAAAGCTATTCCATCCACTCTTCTTTATATCCTTTTCGTTTCAAAGACTATTTAATACCCTCGAACAACATTTTGAGGAAGATTATTTTTTATTTTTTCCTCCAATATACCTGACTAATCTCGTAATCATCCCTCATTCTATCAATTAAAGTTCTTCCTTTTGCTAACCTTAAAAAAAATTATATCTTTTGATTTTATTTATCTTTTTCCAGAATAACGCTTTAATTCATCAATTTAAGTAATACACAAATCTCCTTTTTTAATATTATCTTTTTTAATTGTTCCCTCTTTTTTTTAAATTAATAGTTTTATTAAGAGAATCTCTGAAGTCGATTTATTAATGCCTTTTTTCTAAATTTTTATAAATTAGCATTTACCACCATAGCAGTTTCCTCGAGTAATGCTTCCCTAGAATGGATAAACTGATGATATTTTTTCATTTTTTTAACTAAATTCAGTTGGCATAACAGCATGTATCTTTATTAGATTTCGATTTAAAACTGCCTCTCTGCTTCGCTCATCATAGCTCTCTCCTTCCACGCAAGGAAATACTCCTCTATCACTTCTTATTCATGCAAAGAGCGAAACTAATTTGCCCTCGCAGAAAGCTTTTGCATTTGCTAAGCCTATTATTTTAGGGCATTAAAGACTTTTCTCTGAATAGTGGTTGTAAATAAATATTAAGCAGCGCGTCCTCTCAATTCTTTTCTGATCACATCTCTTTATCTTTTGATGAGTGCAATCATTTAAATTAAACAATTCCTTTTTCTTGCTTACAATAGTTCCTATTCTTTCTCCTCAGCTTCCTTCAATTTAATTCGACTTTTTTATTTAACGTCTTATCCTTTACCTTGAGAGTTGACTAATTGCTGATTTTGGAATAAATTAAAAGATGAGACATAGCTTTTTTCCTCCATCCTATACAATTTTTTTGAATTTATTTTTTATGATCTTTGATTAGGTTAAGGCTAGATTCGATCTTATTTAAAGAGATTGGAAGCTTTATAAGTTTGGATTGGCTTGTTTATGGATACTTTTTTATTTTTTGCAAATGAAAATAGAGCAAACATTTATGGGTCATTGACATCAGCTTCTACACTCGACTGCTCAGGAGAATTCATTTACTTAGAAGAGTTGGTGGGTGTTTTAACTATTAGATACTGTCTACAAATAAATTCGTAGGCTTGAAGTGCAATTACACTAGTCGGATCGATTTTCATCTTTTCTGCATGTAGGTAAAAATACTGACAATTCGATCAAGAAGATTAAGATTATGCCGCAAAGGAGCACGGAGATCAATTTATTGATTAATAGCTTCGGTGAGTTGGTCTGTCATCTAAAATAATGACAATTTAAATTTAATATTTATTGAAGGATAAATAAACAGCCACCATCATTCATCCGAAATAAAGTCAACCAAATAACTATTGCTACTGATTTTTATAAAGCTGTGCCACTTTAATACTTGAGATTGCCCTTAAATTTACACAAAATGTATTCTCCAGCATAAGAGAAGCAGTATATCGAAAGAGTAATCTATCGCAAATTTTCGTAGATTCGGTATAAAAAATATCATCATCAATATCCCAAATGGCCTGAGGGATACGTTGTTGAAAAGATCATTAAGGATTGGTCAGATATGAGCGAAGAACAAAAGAAAATGGTGATGTATCTCTACAAAAGCAAAAAGATAATAGATTCAGATGATGATCGCGAGTAAAGTTAGTCATCAAGGATAAATGAACCACCAAAATCAGAAAAGGAGGATGATTTGAAGGAAAACGAAAATTCGGCTTATTTTAATTAAATAAGTCTACATTCAGCAATAAATGAACAAGCGCAACTTGAATCTCCTCAAATATAAACAGAGTATTAAAAATAATAATTATTATCGGCAGAAGAAGCATTACATTTCAATAATGCTAGCAATAAAGATATTAAACATTCTGAAAATTTATCAGTGTTTTCATTTAATCAAGCCGATGATGTTGCTCCACCTTCCCCTACTCTACTTTCTCAATTGGAATAACATCTCTAATCGGTGCATGATTAAATTCACTAGCCTTTGATAGGCATGAAACATGAAAATTAAAATAAGATAAAAGAATAGAAAGATTACATATTCAAGACTCCACAAGAGTTGAAATTAATGAAATTACAGGACAAATCAAAGTAAGAGGAGTGTCTTCGTTTATCTAAAATAATAAAATAAAAAGAACAAGCCAAAAATAAGAAAACAAATTAATATCTTAAGTTTTATGTGTTTTACTATCGCCGAATCAGTGCCAAACATCCTGAGCTCACTAATAATAATATTACTCGAGCAATCAAACATTTATGGAAACAGAGAAAATTGCATCACATTGAGCAGAGGAGAGTCCAAAATTAAAGGAAGAGATTAGAAAAAGGGAATATAAGTGGAAGGGAGCTTTTTTTCAGAGAAAAAGGAAAAGAAGGACTCAAATATGCTTAAATTAAGATGAAATGGTTGCGATTACCTTTAGAAGCTAAGATTTATTGGAATAATATGAAGTCTAAAAACCATTCTCTTGTCCAATAGTCAAAATATTTTATGTGTAAGGCAACCTTTTCAAAAGATTGCAAAGAGAAATTCAATACGTAACCATCATGGAGTTAATAACTATTTTTCGAATTATCCTAACACGATGACTTTTATTCGGAATAGGAATTGGAGGAATTTTTAGATTCCCTGCCAACTTAAAATGAAAATGGCTTGGAAATAATTAATCATACAAATCCCTTTACTTTCATTGATAAAATCATTCCTATGAGTTGATGATATTGTATTCAAATTATGCGATCTCATTTATATAAATTGGCAAATCATAATATCCATTTTCTTTATTTTTTGCTTATTTATTATTAATCAATACCGTTGCATTAAGTCTCGAATTGTTTTTGTTTATCACCACTAGTCTATAAAATATTAACTATAAATTGCACGATACATAATTATATATGGAGAGCATTTTAACACCGTACTTCACAATTCCCATTATCACCCGAATATTCCTCACATGTTACTTTCTTATAGCTCTATTACTATCGACAAAAATGGTCGCTATTTAAAGCTTATACTACACCTTTAGTGATACTTTTATCACCTTTCAATTATGGCGCCCATTTACCTCACTGTTTTGTATCAGCTACATTAGCTTTTCTTTCATCATTTATTTGATATTTGCCAATTTCCTTTTATCCTCTTTCTAAAAATAGATATTTGGAAGAGAGAAGCTTGCAGACCTTCTCACCTTGCTACTCTATCTCTTTGGAATCTTAATAATAATTGCAAGTTTTATGGATTTGTTCTTCATTTCTGACATTTTTGCCTTTTCTATTCTGTATATATGGTGCAAAAGGAAACCTTTTTAAGTGTTCACCTTCCCCCTTGATTTCACTATTACTGGTAAATAATATCTAATTCAGCAGGCTACTATCCATGGGTTGTTTTAGCATACACATTATTAATTGGCTAGCCTTTACTTAGAATAGCTCTCGCATATTTTATTGCACACCTGTATCTTTATATAAAAGGTCCTCTAATCAGCAAATATAATATAGATTTCCTACCAACACCTTCTTTAATAGACCGCCTTGCTAAACTTTATTGGTCAGATAATCCCCGTTCTCAAGAACAAGTTCTTGATGATTTATAAGAATGATTTAACTGCTTATAATTAATTGTTGAATGATTCCATAGAGAATTTGCGTAACAGTTGAAGCTAGTACTAAGGTACGTTTCATCGCTTCTATTCTAACCACTCATACTATTAAAGACACTTTGCCTCAACTGCTCAGCAAGTATCAAGAAGTGATTAAAGAAAATATGAAGGCATAGTAATATAACATTGAATTGTTTGAAGCCAATTCCATTAAGCAAATCACTAAAAATGGATGCTTGATTCCTCTAAAAGAGTATGTTTCTGATGTAATTGTCAATGGCGATTAGTTGTTTATCAATCTTGAAATCAGAAAAGAAAAGGTATTGCCTGTGAATCACGACGAACCAGAAAAAATACAATCGAAGAAGGAAAGATTAGAGAAGAAAAAGGAGGAGAAAAAGATAGTTGAACAGAAAAAGTAAAAAGGTGAAATACGAGAACCATTTATAAAGGAAGAAAAAAATCAAAATTCTGAAAGATAACAACCAAATCTGCAAAAAACCATTCAACCTCATCTCAATCCTAAGAAATAAATCAAAGAAATTTAAATAAAAAAAAATGCTCAAAATGTCAACAAATAAGATAAGACAATCATTTAAAAAGTTAAAATTACGGAGAAAGAATCGAAAGATCTAACAAATAAGTTGCTTGTCAAAATGAGATTAGCATCCGAGACTACTCCTTCTTCTAAGCCTGTATAGAAGAACAAGAAAGTGATAATTCAGTAGTAGTCGTCATCTTCTGATTGATATTCATTCCTCCAAAAAATATTTTATTTCAGATGAATTTTTGCAATAAGATATGATTTTAATGACTAGCATGCCTATTTTTAGAAAATATATGGATAAATACTTTTACTTAAATTTACATTTAATCTTGTGATATTTGTTTACAGCTTCCCTATCTTCCACTCATTATATTCGAATGAAGTTGTTTCTTATCTGTGCCTAAGACGATACATACGACCGGATTACCGCAGATATGTCGCAACTTATCATATCTATCTGCGAGCGTATCACCAATCGAATTGATGTTTGCCATCTAGCGCTCTATCTCTTTCATTGCCAAGCTAAGGTCGCAACATATCACCGCTTTGACCGCTTTCTCTATTCGTGTGCAGCTGTGCTTATTTCTGCCAAACTTACCTAAAACCTAAGATATCCTATGGAGATTATAAAGGCTATGCGAGCAGTACTACGCACTCGTCGAGGGATTGAAGGAGAGGATAGTTAATAGAAGTTAAAAATGATGCAAAAGAAAGTGTTTGAAGCAGAAGTAACCATCATGATAAACATTGGTTTCGACTTTGACATTGAATTAGGTCTTTACTCTCTACGAGAGTGGGAAAAATAAATTAAGGATACGCACCTCATCCGTAAGATGTAGCAAACATTAACTTCCCTCTATCAAACCAATGTTGTGATCTATTACTAGCCTGTGGACATTGCAATGACTGCGTTAGCGTTAGTCCTAAAAAATGAGGGACTAGTGCTTGAGATGTGTGGTTGGGATATCCATTTCATTGAAAAGATAAAAATCTAATCCCGCTTTCAGAAAGAAATTATACAAGATTATTTGCATAGAAGACGCTTCTTCTATGAATGATCATAGGATAACTTTATTCAATATTATTTTATCTTTATTCACAGAAAAAATGCAAAAATAATTATGACTTTATTTGGTATTTTTGTTCATGAGTTCACTAATCAAATGTACTATCCATCAACTATTAATCTAGTATGTATATTTGACAAAGATATTTCGCCAACATATAATAATTAGATTGCTGATGATAGTTCATAAAGCTTACTTTTTGGTCATAAATTTACTCTATTTCATAATCCAATAAGATCATTATTGCATTCAATCCTGAGAAATTTTAGTTATATGCCATATTGAAGATGATGATATTAATGCTATTGAAAGTTATATTATTTTTTCTATTTGTAATTTATCTATGCAATCCCGTCGTAACGAAGAGGAGTTCGATTTCATTGAAGAAATTGATAAAAAAAAGGGCAAAAGAGATTAAAATAAGAAAAGGAAGGCATCGGGGGATGGTATCAACTTTGATGAGTTGGAAGAGGAAGGCAAGTAGCTTAAGTTGCCTACTCTAGCTATGAGAACTAATAATAAAAATGAGAAACAACCATCAAAAAGTAATCATCAGAAAGGGCTGGTAGAGATCACACCGAAAAATCTGCAAGACAATTCAAAAAAGAAATTTGCCAAGAATGAGCCATTATAAGAGGAACTAGATGAAGAAATATATAAGGAATCGCCTAAAAATAACGTGAAGCCACCCCATAAAGTATAAAAGGAAGAAACGAGCAAATATCCCATCGAAGAAGATGGATACGGTCATGAGGAGTTCGAGTAGGAAAAATACGAATAGGACTTCTAATAGCATTAGGAGAAACAACATTCAGTCAAGCCTCAGAAAAAAAATGAGGAAACTAAAAAAATGCTAGCTGGTAATATTCCAAAACCAGAGAAACAAATTAAAAGAGAAACCGCTTCTTTGGCCAAGAAAACAGATAGCGCTGATAGACTTCAGTCCAGAAACAGCGATCATTCTCAAAACCGTTCATCTAATTCTCGTGCAAAAGTTGATACTAAAAAAGACTAACCTCCTAATAAATACTCAAATGCAGCTGAAAAAACATGTCCATACTACGATCGTTCTTCTCTTTAAGAGTTTACCATCGATAAGATTTCTCGTGAAAACGACAAGATGCGGGGATTAATAAAAAAGTTCAATGATGAGTTGAACGATATGATTAATCGAAACATAATTCAGCTGAAGAATAAGAAAGAGGAGAAAGTAGTTGTTACTGAGGACGTATTGAAACTACTGGAGGAACATAGAAATAACAATGAAGCTGCGCTTCAAAACAGTATTAAGGATTTGGAAAGATTGAAGGGTAAGGAGGGAGAGCTGAGGGGAGAAGAATTCCAATTGAGTTTGGAACAGAAGATAGCTGAGACAAAAAGCAGCATAACTGAGTATACCAAGTTGATTACTCGATTGACATGCGAAGTCAACAATGAAGGAAACAAACTATCGAAATTTGATAAAGAAAATGCATACACTACATAGATCAATACTATCAAAAACGGTTTAGCTAACGCTAAAAAGGATTAAATAGGCAATGACGAGTTCAGTCAAAAATTGGATATAAAATTATAGGAATTAAATCAGAAAATTTCAGATGCTGATTCTAGGTATACAAAAATTATTGATGAAAGTAAAATGAATGGATTTTCAATAGCCAATACTATATAATTAAGCAAAAAACTGGAAGATGTCAAAAAAAAATGGTAAATTGCTCGTATTCATAAAGCTAAAACGTAATCGCTCTACAAAACAAAAGGAGAAATGACTGGTCATGAATTAGAGCAACTTCGAACCCAGATTAAAGCAATATAAACTCAAATAGAGGCATGTGAAACCAATTGCGATTAAATACAGGGTTAAATCAAAAAAGCTGTATAAAAATCAAAGAAAAGTTCTAAATTATCCGCTGATTTGATTAGCTATCTGTAAGGTATCATAACAGAATTGTAAACTCCACCAAGTAACAGATAAATTAAAGATGAGCAGACTTCATTTACTCAGCCAAAAGGTACCAAAAAATATCAATCTCAGAAAAATGTAGAGAAGATCAATACTCAAACTAAGGAAGAAAAAACTCAAGATGATTTAAATTTCAAAAAGCCTTTACTCTTCAAGAAAAAAGAGAAAGAATAGGAAAAACCTGAAGAGAGAGTGTGGACTGAGGAGAGAACAGAGCTCAAAAAGATTGAGAAGCCAAAAGATTCAGATTTAAATAAATTTGAAGATAATGAAAAAAAAGAGGAAGAAAAGAAAAAGCCTTTTGTGATTAAAAAGAACAAGGATATCAAACCACAGACTCCAGATCTCAATGATAAAGCTCAAAAATAATTATCAAAATAAATTAAAAAATAGACGGAAACTAAAGAAGAAGAAATTAAAATTGCACCAAGGATGATGAAATTTAAAAGAAATAAGCAAGATGAGGGAACATAACCAGAAAAGAATATCGAAGCAGTTAATAAAAATGAATAAACCATTCCAAATAGTCATAGTCAAAACAATCAATTGCCTAAACCAGAAGAGGAATAAAAGGCTATATTTGCACCCAAAAGGTTTAACATCAAGCTCAAGGATAAGAAAAATTAAGAAACAACGGGCTATGAAGCGTCAACTATGGAAAAAAAGAAAGAAGAGCTCTCAAAAGAAAAATAGTTTCAACCCAATGCTTTGAAAACAGAAAAAAAATAGTATCTGCCAATGGATAAAGAAATAAAAACATAAATAGAGAGTTAAAAACCCAAATTCAACTTGAAACTCAAAGACAGACAAAGATAAAGTAACAATATCGAAGAAGCCCCTAAATTTGCAATAAATTTAAATGATAAGATAGAAGTAACTCTTTCAAAATAAAACAATAACCCCTACGCAAGTCAATTTTCAAGTTAGTAAGTCAAAAAAGGAAGGGAAGGTCCTTTAAAAAAAGTGAAAGCAGTTCCAACCATCCCAAAGCAGCAGGGTAACATATATGATCAAGTTTAAGACCTGACAAATATTCAATCTATAAATCCAGTCCCGTCTAAGACTATCCAAATTTAATCAGAATAGCCTGACTTACATAAACTTCTCGGTATAAATAAAAACACGAAGCCAATAGACGATGATCTAATAGTTGATAGTAAATTCTTGGGTAAGGCCAAAAAATAGGTCAAGAAGGGCACTAACTTTTTCGCTGAGCTGGACATATGATGGATCATACATGTTTTAAATTGTGGCTTGTTTTCGTATGATAATAGTTAAACATTATATCTATGTTAAGGAAGATATTTAGATCTACAGCTCTACTCTTCAATAATAGGAGATTCATTTCTAACTTCCGGGAGGAAAGAGATACCTTTGGACCCATTCAAGTTCCAGCCGATCGACTTTGGGCAGCCCAAACTCAACGATCTGTGCAAAACTTTGACATTGCTCGTGATACAGATCGTATGCCAAAACCCATTGTGAGATCTTTCGGTATTCTCAAAAAGTGCGCAGCAAAGGTGAACCTACGTTATGGTCTTAATCCCAAGGTGTGTACTTCCTTTTTTATTTAGCTGAGGCAATTGTACAAGCATCAGACTAAGTAATTCTTGGCAAATTGGATGATCACTTCCCTCTTGTAGTTTGGCAAACTGGTTCAGGAACGCAGTCAAACATGAATGCAAATGAGGTAATAGCAAACCGCGCTATTCAAATTTTAGGCGGATAGATAGGAGGAAAAGGTGTGCATCCTAATGATGATGTTAATCGTAGTCAGTCAAGCAATGATAGCTTTCCTACAGTTATGCATATAGCTGCAGTGCTTGAAACCCATAGAGTTTTACTCCCAGGATTGAGGGCTTTGCATGCTGAGCTCTAAAAGAAGGTACTATTGGATTAATTTAGTCGAAATAATTCGAGCATATTATCAAAATAGGTAGAACTCACACACAAGATGCTACCCCTCTCACTCTTGGACAATAATTTTCAGGATATACTCATCAGATCAAGATGGCCATCAAGCGAATTTAAAGCAAATTGCCACAAATATCAGAACTTGCGCAAGGAGGAACTGCTGTTGGCACTGGACTGAATACATATTTTGGATTCGCTTAAGCTATTGCAGAGGAGGTCAGTAAGGAAACAGGATATCCATTTGTAACTGCTCCTAATAAATTTGAATCTCTTGCAACTAAGGATGCTTTGGTCGAATTTCACGGATCACTTAACACCACGGCTGTTTCACTGATGAAAATAGCTAATGACATTAGATTCCTGGGCAGTGGCCCTCGTAGTGGCTTAGGTGAATTAATTCTTCCTTAAAATGAGCCTGGTTCTAGTATAATGCCTGGAAAAGTGAACCCTACCCAGTGTGAGGCAATGACAATGCTTTGTGCTCAAGTTATGGGCAATCAAGTTGCAGTAACAATTGGTGGTATGAGTGGTCACTTCGAGCTCAACGTATTCAAACCACTAATAGCATATAATGTGCTGCATTCTATTCGTTTGTTGGGTGACGGCAGTCAGTCTTTTGTTAAGAACTGTCTTTCAGGAATTAAAGCCAACACGAAGCGTATAAATTAGTTAATGAACAACTCTCTCATGTTAGTAACTGCATTAAATCCTCACATTGGTTATGACAAATCGGCATCAATTGCTAAGAATGCGCATAAAAAAGGATTGACTCTAAGGCAGTCTGCATTATAACTAGGATATGTGACTGAGCAACAGTTCAATGACTGGGTTAAGCCAGAAAATATGATAGGACCCAGTGAGTACAAACCTAAGTGATACATATTCAAATTAACTCAGATTTAATATTGCAAAATATGAGCATATTATCATTTAATGAGACAATTATTATAATAGCATAAGATACCAATACCTGTGTTTATCAATTAAGATGAATACTGATGCTTTGCAAAATAATATTAATATAGTATTAAATAGAATCAGCTCACTACCACTCCTCTAGATTTTAAAAGGTAAGGAGAGAGACATCAATATCTGCGAGATCGTCTTATGGACATGGTTGATTGGATTAATCTGAAAAGAATATTCCCGATTTTTCATTATTATCCTCTGAAGGATTTATTAATTCAGGTAAGCCAATATTATATTGTATGCTTTATTAAGATTTAATCTTTCTATTCTTTAATGGCCTGCCTCTATTTATTTTGAAGGAATCTTCTTGATTTATATTCATAGCATTATTATCAATCTTTATTGCTTTTATAGTCTAATAATCTATATCTTAGTATTACTTTTTCATATTTTTGAAGGGCCTGCCACGTTTTTTAGGCACAGTTACCTTTTGCACAGTTACCTTCTTTATTTGATTACTACTTTTATTACTCTTGCTTTTTATATTTGTAAACACAAACATATTAGTCATGTTAGCTACATTTGCTAATTGATTTTCATTTGGCACTGTTTGTTTGTAATATTCGAACAGACTCGTTCTTACATTTTCTCCGTCTTTAGAGAACACAATCTTTCTTAGTTCATCCTTTTAGAGACGGTTAAGAATGGGCATGGTTGGATTTTCACATAATTGTGAATCAACTTGAACCTTTCTGACTGCCTTTTTTACTATCTTAGAGAATTTTTTATGATAAAGAGAAGGGGGCCATTTCTGCAATTACGGATGTTTGCCTTTCATGATACGGAAAGAGACCAACACACTCTTTTTTTACAGATAAATATCGATTAATTACAAGTCCATACTGTCTTTCCATAATTAAAGAGCTTCCTGTAAATTAATTGGAGCATATTAACTTTTGGTTGTTTCATTGTTTTTCTAGTCTTCGTTCTTAATTTAACCACCCTCTTATTTCTCATTTTTAGTGTTTTGATGGGATTCGGGAGTTTTGGTCTATCTTTTAGCTTTTTTACGATGAATTTTATTGGAACGGAGCAATTTTGTCTCAGCAAGTTTTGCTTCCTTCTATAATTTTTTATTTTTTATTGACTGAAGAGTAGCCTCCATTTTTTTAAAATACTCTTGCTCTCCTATTTTTTATAGGGCTTCCATGGTTACCCTCTTTTTATGAATAAAGTCAAGAATAGAAAGATACACCCTCACTGACTCACTTTCCCCAATAGTCACATCTCCCATTCCTACCCCTGCCTTCAAATACTTACAAATTGTAATAGCTTACTCTGAATCCATTGCTGTTCTGCATCCAAGCACATAACTACATAATTCTCTCATCTGTGAGCGATCAAATTGCACAATCATCTTTCCACACTCATACATCAGAAACGATTCCAGCTTCTTTAGAGCAAGTATGGCTACTCCTCCAGCAAGTGATTTATACTGGCTAGGAGTGATCTCGAACGAATATCCTTCTGCCAATATTTGATCTCTTAATTAATTAAATCCATAGCCTCTTTCCAAAAATGCCTTAACAACAAATCGTCTCTCTATGTATTTTGCTTCCTGCTCTGGACTTTGAAAATTAACAGGGTGGGTATCTTTCTATCTATAAGTTACCGTAATTTCAACATCTCTTGGCTTGTAAATATAGTTAGGTGGGGCATCAGGTAATTGAATTATAAGTGGAGTGCTTGTTTGTTCAGATTCTTCTTTTTGAAGGGGCTATCCCATTAAACTTTAACCTTAGACATTTTCCAATTTTGATAATTAATTTCGATTGGAATTCTGAAAATATGTTTGGTAGTTTGCTTCGTTCGATACAACTGATGAATCTTCATTGTTTCTACTTGATTTGATTTCAGTTTCTGCTTGACCATTTTAATCATGCTAAACAGTTGATTCGACTCCGAATCCATTCAATTGATTTTATTCCTCAATCTGATTTCCTTCTACTTTTGTTTACTATCTATTTTTTGCTTCCTATTTTATTCTTCTTTCAGGTGCAAATACATACTCTTTAGCATAATTATGCATTTTTAGTTTGGCCTCAAAAGTTTGGTACAGTCTGATTATAACTTGTTCCAACGATCTCATGGGTAGTTTCTTTTTGAGACAAAGTATAGCCTGGCACAGCTATTTTTATTTTGGTTTATCAGGATTTATTTTCCTACGCTTAGGGCGAAAAGATTGAGCATCGCTTGCTTAATATACACTTTTGTTCAATTATTTTGAATATTTGCTGCTATTAAGTTTAGCATTTATAGCCCCATGTTAAAAGCGATAGTCGGGTGGGGATAATTAATTTTGACACTAAAAAGTTAAAGCCGTGTGGTCGTTAGCTGATTATTCCAGCTTGACCCTTGACTACGACTATACAATCATTTGCACTATTATGCTAATCACATATCTTCTGGCATTTTCGAAACAACCCTATTTTTATAAACAGTTGAGTGTGTATGAAAGTTGTAGAATAAATAAATTTACAATAATATGTGTTTGAGTTGAGATGGTATTCAAATTTAGACTTATGAATT
>Ga0302188_10000616_pt1 | contig 29965 bp, 40 predicted proteins | sample II_Bog_E2_1_FD_198783 | JGI IMG/M metagenome (GOLD analysis project Ga0302188, IMG submission 198783) | Peat permafrost microbial communities from Stordalen Mire near Abisko, Sweden - II_Bog_E2_1 | ecosystem: Environmental > Terrestrial > Soil > Wetlands > Peat | place: Sweden: Abisko...
ATATTCGTTCTATTAAGACTTAACTTATCAGCAGCATCTTGTACGCTGCTGTACGATTCTCTAGTATTTTTACATATGACAGCTCTCATTCTTAGTTTTATAGCTTCATTTATTCCGCCAGTACCGCCTTTATGTTTATTATACCCATTTGGGTGAATAGTGTTCAGCTTATCTATCCAATATCTTTCTTTTTCTACTAATTCCTTTTTATCATTGACTATTTCTAAAGTAATATATGTAAAATTTTCTTTACTATACTGTTTTATAGCTTTTGTTAGAAAACTGTTGTTATTTCTATTAGCTGTTGTATGTTGTAAAAATCTAGCTTCCACTGTTCTTTTGGTAATTCCTACGTATTGTTTCTTATCTATTTTATTAGTTATACAATAAACGAACATATTAATATTTTCCACCACTCGTCACATATAAGTTACGGTCAGTCAGACCGCTTCGAATAATCATATCCATTTGTTTACGCATGTATCTTGTTACGTTTTCAATGACCTTAATTCTATTTTCTACAAAACTTTCAGTGGCATTCAATCGATCGAACAACTCTAAAGCTTCAATATATTCAGGATCTTTCATCAAGAAAGCGTTACGTAAGTCCGCATTATCCTGAGACTTGGGTCTATCTTTCATGAATTCTGGATACTTATTGATCACGATCTCAGCTTTAATCAAATCTATCTGGCGCTGTACTTGTACTTTGCGATATCCTAAAGTGGTATGATGTCTCTTTAATTCGCGATATGACTCGTTGAAGGTGTGTTCTAAATCCGCATAAGTTATTGGATTAACGGTCTTAGCTTCTATAAATCTTGACTCCGACTCCCTGGTCTTCGATAGATCCAATGAGAGGGCTGGCAAATTCCTGAAAGCAGGAATTGCCAGCGCCATTGAATCGCCTTGAGCTATAACCGGGCTGATTTTATTATCTTGCTCGCTCATGGCGTCCCTTTCTTACAATCCTAAAGAAGCGAGGAAATCCTCGTCGCTTTGTTCAGCTGCAGCAGCTACTGGAGTAGCTTTTGGAGCGACCTTCGTCACCTTAGGAGCTACTGGAGTAACTGTTACTGTAGTAGATTCTGATTCCGAATCCAATGAATCTTCGAAATCTTCCGATGATTCTACAGATGAAGTTGCACTGGCGGTAGCGGTTTTAGATTTAGTTTCCAAAAGTTCATCTACGGCTTTTGCACCTTCAGTTACAATACGTTGAACATTTTCTGCGCTGATGGTATTGAAAAGCTTCTCTAATTGAGCCGCTTCAGTACCAAGACGCGAGATGATTTCAGGAGTTAAAGTGTGAATCATTTCACGTTCAACCGTTCCGATGCCCTCAACCTTGATCTTTTCCTTAAGTACTTCCACTTGGAATGAAGTATCTAAACCATTTCCGGTACGTCGGAATACGAAGAAACGACCGTTATCAGCACTTAAAGGGTCAACGCCTTCTTTTTCTAAACGCTTGATAGCTGAATCGAGCACTAATTTAGCTCGGTGGCGAAGACGTAGAATGCCGATGTTACCATGTTGGTCCATGGCATTTACGTAATGGTTAGAATCTAAATTGAAGTTTTTAAGCAACTTGCCGATTTTATCAACTGATGCTGTATCATTAGACTTTTTAGCCTTTTCGAATTCCGCTTTCAAAGTTTCGATACGCTCTAAAGCTGCATCTGGAACTTCTACCATCTTAGTAGCGCGATTAACTACTAATGGACTTTGGAATACACGCATCTTGCCAGCTGTATTCTTATAGCCGTAGTGAATCTTGTAGAACATGGACCATTTGCCTGATTCAGCTAAATCACCCATTGGAGGGAGAATACGGAAGACTTGTTCACCGTCTCGTAATTTCCACCAGTTACGTTTAATGAATTCAACGTTATTACTATATTTTGCTTTACCAATTTTCATTGTCATATTATTTTTCCTTTGTTAGTTAGGCGATTAAATGCCCTATGGTTAAATAATACCACAGGGCATTTCATTAGTCAACTATTATTTAATTGAATTTCTGATAGTACCTAGAGCTGTCTCGACAGACTCAGGTCCACCGTCTTTAGCTTGAATCGCTCCGGTAACTTTCATACCTTTGAAAGGTTTACCAGTATGAACTAAGAATACAGTAGGAGTCAATCGTTTTAAGGCAGGAATCAGAGTTGAAGCCAATTGGTCATCTTCTAGTCCGATAACCATTGGAGTTAGATTCAAAGCATGCCCACGAGCAATTGCTTGAGGGACAATAGCTCTCATACCGTTAATCCCAATGATTTCAGGTCCAATTTGTTCCATAATGATTTCTCTAAGAAATGTCACCAAATCATCCTTAGATGTAAGGCGCCGTTGATATTTGTTCTTGAAGATTAACATCGGATAACTATTAATGCCGATTTGCATAGCTTTATCTTCTAGATGTCTACCTACTACTTCCAATAGGTTTTGGTTAGCAGGTTTATTGACATATAGTTGCGGATTGATTCTAGATGCTAAATCATCGAAGAAGGCATTAAGTTCTGTTGAAAAGCAAGAGTATTTATCTTTAGCGGTTTCAACAAAAGTATCACGATGAGCACCGGTAACTACAACGAAAACACCGGTCTTTAGGAGTTCTCGTGAATATTGCTCTGTAAGTTCTTCTACTTTTACGATCGCGTTTCTTTTACGGTTACGTCGACTATTGAGTGTTTCAATAGCTCCCGCAGAGACATCTTCATCGGCGAAGACTTTTGCAGCCTTAAGATCTGCTAGTATTTTAGTTAATGACATATATTACTCCTTTAAGCTCCCGCTTATTGCTTGGTTAAACTCAGATAATCGTTTTTGATGTTCGAAAATCTGTTTACGTTCTTCAAATTCTTCTTTAGTTATTTCTACTTCAAAATACCCATGAATTACTTCCGTGTTCGATCGTCCTGAAGGGACAACAAAATATCTTACATCTCCATTAGGCCAATCCCTATAGTCCGCTGACCAGAAATCTTTGCCTTCTAGCGTAAAGCAATCCATATCGTATCTATTTCTGTATTCGTAACTTTCGACCATATTATCTTTCCGTTCGAATAGATTTTGACCTAAAAGACAAGTTAAACTTGCTATTTAGCCACTTTTCTATTCGATCGCATTAGTTTATACCCAAGTAGGTTTTGAACTCTTTAATGGATTTAAACTTGCCTTCAAATGCAGCAAGTTCTTTTTTACCCATGTGGGTATTTTGGAAGCTCTTCTGTACGACTAATTTACCGTCAGCGCTAGAGAACTCAACGAATACTCTGCCATTGATCTCATTTTGAATCACCTTTAATGTCAATTCTTTGTCGATCTTCTTAGTTTTAGTTACTTTGCCGTAATCTGTTTTCATTAGGTCTCCTAGGGTTATTTCAGTTTATCACATTTTATAATAGAAGTCAATTAGTTTCAATCACTACATTCATTAAAGAGAGCTCTTGCCTGCCAACTCGTTTCTTCAGGAATAAAGTAGCTATGACGCCCTTTTTTAGTGCTTCAGGATAGTTCAACTCACCGGAATTATAGTCGGGCCAAATGACGCGCTCGGATACATGTCCGTCAGCGTCTATGATAAGTTTTAAAGCTTTCTTGAGTCCTTTGGCGTAGGTAAATTCTTTAGCATCCGTAATGAAAGCGGTAACGGCCACGTACTTATCCTTTTGAATATCTTCCCCCGGTTGTTCGTCTAGCGCTTTTAGTTCGGCTCCAGTGAGCAAAATAGAACCATATCCATTTGCGCTTTGAACTCTAGGTACTTCGGCATGAGGCAAAATTACCTTGGAATGCTTTCTAGCTAAACTATGGAGATCAATAGGAAAACTAGGTAGAACAGCTTTCTTTAGAGCAGCATCCTGAATCGGGCTTAAGTTCAAGTATTCTTCTGGAATCTGGCCCTTTTTAGGTCCCGTAGCCCTTAGTTTTTTGCCATCTATACGTGCTTCTTCTTTCTTGACTTCGAACTTCTTTAATTCCAAAGCATCCTCGTAGGCCTGAATTCTATCCAAGAACGTAAACTCTACAGGGAATAAGCTATCTAGAACTCCTACATGGATCAGACGTCTGGTAACACTATATCCTGCAACGTCTTTCTCAATGAATTCATGGATATCCTTATAAGGACGACCTTCGACTATTGGAGTAATAGTGGCTTCGCCGATCCCTCTTATTATTCCAAGCTTGGATCTGATCTTCTTAGATCTATAATCCACAACCATGACGTCGGTAGACAGATTGATATCCGGTGGCAAAAGCATGTCTTTTACATAAGGCCAAAATTGGCCTGAGATCTCAGTTTCAGTCGCATTGGTCAGAATCGCAGTCCACCATTCTAGGGGATAAAAATGCTTTAAGAACATGCAAGCATAAGTGATGTAACTGTAACCTATTGAATGGATGCAATTATGAGCAACAACGCCATTACTTAGTAAGAAGTTGTTTTTACTAGGCATTTCAATGTCATAAACATTCTGTAAGCCTATAGATTTTATGGATTTAATCTTTAATTTTCGCATATAAAACTTTCTAATATCTCTGGCCATTTATCTTCATCTAAATCCCAGAATATCCACAACCGATATCCCAGTTCTTCAGCTATACTTTGTTTAATGATATCATTTTGTATATTTTTGTCAACCATTTTAATCAATTTATCACTATTAGACAAGGTGCACTTCAAGGCAATATGCTGTTTAAGGGTATTGGCAGTCACTTTTCTACCGCATTTGCAAATTACTGGTGGCTTATTATTCTTGGCCATAAAAGAATCCTAACTCTACCATCTCTTTAGCTGTCTTCCACAGCCCATTTTCATCCATAAAAAGATGATCACTTGTGCATTTTATTAGACTTCCGTCTTCTAATTCTATTTCAAATACTTCTTTAATTCCCTGATCAAACCAATGTGAGGGGGATTCGTATTTTACTTTATTATCATCGAGGTAGGCGATTTCCATTTTAGTTTCATAAGCTTCTTTGATAGTTCTAACACCTAATTTAGTCTGGATCAATTGATCCTCGGTAAAACAACTGAATCCATATCTACCGAATGTAACCATCTGTTCCCAGATCAGTTCAGCGGTCTCCAACGACGTATTCTTCGAAGCTCCCTCAAGAAATGCTGGCTTAATTTTCATTAATTCAGTCATCTTCTTTTTAGCCATATTCTCGCGCAGTAACTCGGCTGCCTCATTGGTAAATCCAGCTAAGACTTTTGCAATTGTAGACAACTGTTCTTGGAACACAATAACTGAATGAGTTTCAGGTAGAATATCTGCTAGTTCTTTTATCTTAGGAGTAGTGTTGCCTTTACGTAGCTCCACGTATTCTTCAGCCATGTTTCTACCGGTATCGGCGTCAACGAAGTCCAATGGGCCTGGACGAACCAGGGCAAGTATGAGTCCTAAATCATAGATGCTATCCGGTAGAATCTCCATAACAAAAGGAGTCATACTTCTAGAGTTGATCTGGAATAGAGTTTCCGTAGCGCCGCCCCAAATACTCCTAAAGACTTCTGGTAGTTCTGGAAGATCCCAGATATATAGCTGTTTATCTTTGTGGATAAACTGCCCTACTTCTAGGGAGGAATCGCTTCGTTTATTGATTAGATCTAGGCAGATTCGGATGTCTTTTAACTGGCTTACAACCAGGAAGTCGTATTTAATGAGTCCGGCGGCTTCCGATTCTTTGGCCTCATATTGAGTTATATGACCTTCTTTGGTAGGTATAGTATCTTTGATAGGGATATCTGAGAGCAAAAAAGCGCTTGCGTGAGTGGAGAATGCACGAGTTAGGCCCATAGCTTTGGTTACTATATTCCAGTCCTTAGGATGTTTTTTTACATAGTCTTTCAGATCATCAGACCCTTCGATTAGACCTGGAACATGTCCTTCATCTTTATCTTCGAAACCAAAGACGAAGTCTCTATCGGAAATTCCTTGTGGAGGCGGAGGTAGACCTTTAGTGAGGGTTTCGATATAAGGTTCAACTTTACCGTTATTTAAATATCGATGAACATCTTTAATAGCTGATTTAAGTCTTATAGTAGTTCTGGTACTAATTTGAGCAGCTTTATCGCTCCAAGTATTATATAGGTATCCGGATTTATTGTCTTTACCTACTAGTAATTCACGATGTTCAAGGTCAACATCGACATCAGGAAGCTTCCCCATCATAATCCGCTCCATAGAGAAGAAACGGTTGAATGGCAAATCCCATTTGATTGGATCTAACTGCGTGATTCCAAGTAGATAACAGAACAGCGATCCACCAGCAGACCCACGGCTCGGCCCAGTTAGCTGACCATTTTCCTTATAATGATTCAATACATCTCTAATAGGTAAAAAGTAAGCTGTGAGATCTTTTTTGCCGTTTTTAGCTATAACATTGAGTTCGTACCTTAATCTCTCAACATAGGTAGAATCATCCCACCTCATTCTCCCATTTTCACGAATAATGACCATAGCTTGCTTTAAGGGATCTCCGCCGCTATCAGCGAGGCGCCATTCATAAGTTAAAGTTAAATTGTCGAACAAGGAGGCCCATTTAGTATTGTTCTCTAGAACAGCTTCGGCCTGAAGGACTGTCAAATTCATTTGTTTAGTGAGATAGCTTACGATCTCGTCTTGGTTCTTCATGTGGAAGTTCGGTTGAAGTTTTGTGTCGCCTTCTAGGCGCATAGCTTGGACTATCTTGTCCTCTTTGTTTGAGTAGTAAGCGTAATCAGTCGCAAGTATTGGCAAGTTATACTTATTTGCCAAAGCACGCAGGAATTTATTGACTCTTAGTGTTACATCGCCTCCTGGAAGGGGAATAAAACCTTTATGTTCAACTACTTCTTTAATAGCCTTATCTATCGGATAGTAAATCAGATTATCTGACTTATTTTTGATTCTGGTATGCAAATTGCCGAATAGAAGGTTAGAAGCCTTGATTCTTCTGGCTTTATCTGTAGTTACCCAATCAGTTGATTTTAATATATCTTTAGAACCGTCTTGATATCTGATTTCAACTAAGGAACACCACATCTTAGTCCAAGGTTCACAAAGCATAGAAACACGAATTCGGTTACCGAATATCTTGATTAACTTAGATAGCACTTGATTCCCAATAGTGGCCTGCTCGGCCAACATCGGTTTGGAGACCAAGCAATGGATGCCGCCTAGGACTATATTAGTATTGAATTTAGAGATAGCGTCAAGATCAGCCCAGGTCCATAATTGGTGAGCTTCGCCTTGAACTGTAACGTAATCTGAATCAGTCTTACTAGCGATCCTACAAAGCGCTTGATAAGCTTCTTGATCTTCGCAATAGACTGTAGTTGTGAAATACTTAGCTTTCGCAATATTGCCTTGTGTCAATAAGGTACAAGTAGGATCTTTGAAATAGATCTCCATACCAGGGATAAATTTCAAGCCTGCTTTCTTAGTTAGACCGTACGCTTTTAATGCTGAGGACAGATGTCCAAGGTCAGTATAGGCAAAGTATTCTCTACCAAGCTCTTTAGCTCTGTCGATCATATGAGCCAGCGTGCTGCCTGTTAAAGGGGATTCGGGATGTGTGTGCGGTGAAACCAGGAAAGACATTTCTTATTCCTCTCCAAATCCGATGTTTCTGCCTTTGGCAAAATTCTCCAGGATCAGCTTTTCTTGATCCTTTAAATCTGCAAGAGCCCGTTCCAAGGTAATTCCATGTAATTTATGGTATATGAACAGTTCTTTAAGATAAGCAATTGAGTAATCTTTGGTAGCCTTGAATATCTTTTCAGAAGGTTCAGTACCTAGCCAATGAGTTAACAGGGTCTTACGTTCGGAATCGGTAGGATTATTAAATAAGTACTTGGAATCAAAACGGGAATGTCTGACTATATTGCCCGGTAAGTCTTCCGGATAGTTAGTACATCCGATGAATATCGCCCTGCTTGGAGAAAGTTCGCCATCTAGGAAGTTTAATAATTCATCTAAATCGCCCATACTTTCACTGGAACGTACGATTTCAGTCATTTCTTCAAGAATAAACACTTTCAATCTATCACCAAGCGTATGGCTCATATGTTGCAAAAAATGAAGCTCCGGCATATGTTTCAAGAAAATAATTATAGCATCTTTAGGAAATACAGAATTAACTAATTCACGTATAGTGGTGGACTTAGAATTGCCCGGAGGTCCATAGAACAAGAATCCTCTTTTATAGATAACTCCAGTGCTTTTATATAAATCTTCATTAGACAGAAAAGCCTCTATATCTTTAGATACTTTTTCTACTACATTACTAATCCGTATAACGGTCTCTTTTCTGAGTTGCATAGGAATTAGATGCTCAGGCGTCTCCATAGCTGCTCTACTATACTGATAGCATCCAGCTGGAAGTTCCGTTAAGGATTCCGGGTTAGGCTCTATGCAACGTTTGAAAATCGGTACCCCACCATTATTAGTGTGAAAAGACAAACCTTCATCATTAAACTTCTCATTCAATTGTTGAGCTTCTAGACCGGGAAAGGCTATGAAAGTTGTAGTAAGTTCTGGAATAGAGTAAAATCCTTCCTGAACAGAATAGTGCCACAGTTTAGTTCGTTTGATCTTTATTAAAAACTCTGCTTGCAATTTATCAAAATCACTATGATAATTCATGTTTCGCCTTTCTTAGAACTGTTGAATAAACATTGTATCTTTATATACGCCGGTTTGTTTTGGATCAAATACTTTAGCTTCTTCTTCGCATATCTTTACGGACTTGTCTTTATTAACGCCGACTAGTTTTAAGTTATTTATAATACTTTCAACACAACCAACGTAATAGGTGATTCTAAGCAAAGCTTTCAAAGCATCCGTAGCAGCTTTTTGATCTGCTATGCTTGCTGTCTCTTTTACTGGAATGGAACCTGGATCTAACTTATCTCTTTCGATAGGCGGCGGAATAGAAGCGCAGGCTGTAAGTAGCAGAATTAATAGATATTTCATATCATTCGCTTTCCAGCAAGCTGATTAAATCTTGCTTTGCAGAGTTTTCTTTCTTAGATTCCATGAGCTTAATAAAAGCCCGATAAACATCAACTGTCATTAGAACGTCAGCGCGAGCTTCATGAGCTTCGCGTTTTGGCAGACCGAAGTAATCAACCAAGATACTTAGCTTTCCAACATCTTGCGGTAACCATGTGGAATCCTTGAGGAATTGACAAATGAGCATTGTGTCAATTACGGCATAGTCAATATAAACATCCCACTCAGATTTAGTCAATAAATGTTTCCATATAAAGAACAGATCGAAATACACATTTTGTCCAAGAGGTCTTAGATTGCGTTTTTTGTCCGAGTATTTACTAATCATTGTCAAAAGTTTAACTTTAGCCTCTGAATAAGTAATAGTATCTGGATCTTCAAGATGTGTTTTTAGATCGATTTTATTGACTTCCAAAGCTCCGGCTTCAGCGATAGGGATACCAGAGTCTGGTTTTAGTTTCAAATTAAGTTCTTCTACAACTCTTAATTCACTATCCAAGATAGTGAAGTAAGCCGTTAGAATATCGCACGAATCGGGATTCATTCCGCCGGTTTCGGTATCGAATGCTAGAATATAATTAGCTTTACTCACGAAGACCTACTTTCTCTTTCCAGTATAACACATAAGAAAATAGAAGGCAAGCTATTTCTTATTCATCCTACTTCTTAGGATTTCGATAGTCTCTTCATAGATTTCATGGACTTCCCGTTCGGTCAATAATAAGAGTTTAGCTATAGCTTCTTCTTTGACACCTTCGGGATTCTTGGCAGTGAACTTATTCAATGAATTAGAGAACTTAGGCGATCTAATGTAATCGTCCTCAGTCAAGATCTTGTTTTTAATATCATTCTTATCCATATTATTCTCTTTTGAAGTTGACATAAATTACATTGCCAGCTTCTTGTATTTTAACCGCATCGGCATATTGACTTAGGGCTTTTTCCATAACAAGCACTACTGCTGATAAAGATCCAATGAACATGTTCTTGGCTTCATATAGCTCAGATAGCCGTTTCGTTACGGCTTGCTTTTCAATATTTGCTTTCTTATATTCTGGAATAGACGCAATAGTATCTGATTGTTTTAAGACGGACAAGTTCTCATCTAAGACATCTTTTAAAGTAACGTACATATCTATATCGTATTGTAATTTATCGATATTAGTCTGACATAGATCCGCTCTAGCTTGTGCTTCTTTTATGATTCTATCTAAAGTTTCTATAGTGTTATTGCTCATTTGAGGGCTCCAATTATGTTCTTATTGAACTATTTATTACGAATCCATTCATTGTATTGCTGTTCAGTTACGTCATCATGGCCGGGCTTGTATTCTATTATTTCCGGAGGCATTCCCTGCTCTACTCACAGAGCGTGATCTTCTTCGGAAACCGATTTAGCATGTATCCATTCATCAAAACCTGGATAAGGACCTTTGGTCCACCAACTTTTGCCTTGCAATATCCCATGGATCCACCATTCCATCGCACCAGTAGTCATGATAACTGCGGGATTATTTTCGCAATGTAATTTATCGTTTAAATAAACGAATTTATTACCATCTTTATCTATAATTAAACCATTCTTCATTTTAATCTCCATTTACCATTGATACAATTAATCATTTGACGACTTCCATTTTCATAAACTAAACACGAAGTATTAAACCAAGATGAGGCGCCTTGAGTATAGTTTAGTCTTAAGTGAGTGCTAGTCCCGACTTGCCAGAAACCTCTTAAAATCTTTGGCGTATGACTGTGTCCTACCACACAGTTCAAATGAGCCCGTTCTAGAGTATTAGCTGAACCTCTGGATCCGTTAGCTCCCTTATGTCCGTGAGTACCTAATTCTATTCCGCTTACCGTATAGGACTCGTCCATCTTGAGCCATTTGATACGCTCTGGATGTTTTAGGCCTATTATCTTCTCTAAAGCATATTGTAGCGGACTTTCGCCATTGACCATTGCTCCGACTAATCTTGAAGCAAATTCCACATTTAAAGGATCCATAGCGAATTTCATCTTTGCTAAGAAGTGCTTGCTAAGAAAATCATGATGGTTTGAATCTACGATAACTACGGTTTTAGCTTTTTCTGTCTCTTGATTCAATATCTTAGCGCATTCACGAAGTTCTTTCTCAAGACTAAGCTTATCGCCTTTAGATAATTGAGCTTTACGTAGTATATCTTGTTCTTCATGATGATTAATTGATACGCCGCTAAAGAAGTCGTGGTGAATTCTGACCGGATTACCTAAAGCGGAAGTGACTTCATCCCAAGCTTTTGCAACTACTGGATTAGTCTCAGTTACATGATAATCGCCAATTACGAAATGCGTTGGATTCATCTTGATGATTTTTTTAGACGTATACTGAAATCCTAAATCTACGAAGCCTTTATCTATGAATTGTACTTGTCTAAAGTGATAAATCTCATCATTTTCTATTTCAACCACGACGGCGCCGAATACATGATCGCTTTCGGCAATACTAGACGATCTATCTTGATTACCGTTTTTATCAAAGTAATTAGGCTTAGTCACAGCTCCTGTAGACATAATGGCATGAGGTAAACTGCTGTTCCCGGTCGCAATGAACTCTAGAGATTGCTTTGGACTAGCTATGATCGTAGAACCATTACGTTGTCCAAGGCGGGCTAGGCTAGTTAAAGGATTGCTATTTTTAGCAGGAACTTTAATATTACTTAAACATAAGTTAGAATTCAGATTAAGTTTTCCGAATACCCAGTTCTCGCCTGATAGTTTTGGATCCGCATCTTTCATTACATGATCCGTCGGCATGAGTAATAGCAAAGCTTTATTACTTTTACAGTAATTATGAAGACTAGCTAGGAAATCTACATGTGCCGGAGCGCCACTTACTGCTGAAGTGATTATAAATCGTTTGAAATTCTTAACTTGTTTTTGCAATTCATCTGAAGAATCCGATTCCCTTATAATATTGGAAATTATAGATCCCTTAATCTTAGGTGAATGGATCAAAGCTGTTTCTTTTAATTTAGTTAAACTTCCAAAATGATATCGGATACTATCTTTATTAAAACCTGAATTAAACATGTCTGTAGAACTAGGATATCTTTTATTCTTCTTTGTAAACGCTAAATAACTTTTAAGAATATTCTTTGCATCATCACTTTTAAGGAAATTCTTAGGATTAACTTTATGCATTGTATAGAACCTTTCTATTAACTAAACACTATATAAGCCAATACAGCTGTAAACGCTGCGGCAACTGAAACGGCTATTATGAACTTTTTCTATTAGAAACTGGAATAGGTGTTTCGTGTTGCTGTAATAGTTTATTAATAAAAGCATCTAATTCCAGCATTTGATCTTTAAACGATTCTTCCCTATGGGTTTTAATCTGTTCAGGAGTTGGCCAATTCTTGCGATTCTCCGCCATTTGTGGAGCTAAAGCATTGGTTCTTTTGACTTTAAAAGCTTCATATTCTTCTGTTTTCTTCTTATCGAAAGCTACAAGTTGCTCATCGGTCCAATGGGCATTTTCTTTATCCCATTTAGCGAGAGCAGCTTTAACTAACATTTCGTCGAAATCTTCTTTACTCATATGAAGTCCCTTCAAAGAAAACCCGCCCCGTAATTGGGGCGGGTATAAATACGAATAGATCACTCAGCGGCTGGAGCTAAAACTTCCGCTTCTAAAGCAGGAGCGGTAGCTTCAACAGCTGTAGCTGATTCAGCTGAAGGAGCATCAGGTTGAACGATAGAAAAAGTTTCCATCAATTCTAATTTCAACTTGCCTTCTTCGATTTCAATAAGATCGCCCACTTTTGCACCAATAAGTTTTGCTTTAGCAAGTTCAGTTAAAGCGGAAAATACAACTTGTAAACGTGGATTTACAACTTGGCCAGTACTATCGATTTCTCGACCGACAATAAATGAATTGTCAGTTACTGTATCTCCAGGCGATAGGATACCTTGTGCAACAAGGCTATCGACTTTAGCTTTTAATTCAGCGACATTATTAGCAATCATATGAGCGCCTATATTGTCTTCAGATAATTCAAGTCCACTTTTTGAAGTCTTAACAACTGCATCAAGTTTATTGTTTAATAATTTGACAGCATCTTTAAGTGTCAAAATATCTTTAGTCATCATTTCAACGACTTGAAAAGTGCTCATTAAGCCTTTTTCTAAGTCCTCGATTCTTTGTGTGGCGGTTTTATTACTTTCCATTTGGGTACTCCTTATTGATTAGTATATCACGATTGTGTCGTAATAGCAAGGTTAATAATGACCTACTTCTTAAAGTAGTCCATTAAGTTAGACATGTTTAAATTTCTTACTGCCGGATGTGTCCCTAGGGAAGCGGACATAGTCGCTGCCGCTTGTTGAGTGGCCATTTGATTTCTTTGATCTAGAGACGGCATAGGTTTCGCATCTTTTGGCCTCTTAGGTTTCCTGGACTTTTGAGTTTCAGTTACCAAAGCATTGCGTTCCTGAAGAGTCATATTAGTAGTATCCACTTCCTCATTCGAAGTAACAGGTGTCGCAGCTTTAGGTTTAGCTTCTCGTCTAATGGGAGTTCCTTTAGAAGGCATCGGTGCAGATTTAGGAACTTGAACTTGCTTAGGCGGCAAAGTAGAAGCGGGCACTGCTAACGTACTGAGAGTCGGCTTGGACTTAAGTTCAATAGGATTCAAAGCTATTGGTTTAACAGCCATTTGCGTCACAGGCGCGGCAGTAATAGCAGGCTTGTTCTGAGTCATATTGCGAAGTACGGCCTTAAGAGTCATTATTTCCATCTCACTAAAATGAGCGGATAACGGATCTACTTTTTGAACTTCCTGCCTCATACCAAGCATAATTTCCATGCGTTCTTTAGCGAAACGGCGAATTTCTCTTTGGACGTTTCTTGCGGCCTTAGATTCGGAGCCTCCAAAAAGATCGCTATTCATTATAAGTTCGTAAAGACTGCCTTGTTCTAATCTTAGACGAGCGTCTGATAGTACGTCAGTAAAATCATCATCCGTATCTTCTATTGTAAGCTCTTCAGATGATTCGAATACTTGATGTATTTCTTCCGCTTGCTGTACGACTGGAGCCGCTTGCTGGACAGGTTGAATAGTCTTTATATTCAAAGGTGCATTTCCCCATTGATCGGGAGTGTCACGGAACGTACTGTCATCTTCATATCGGTTTGGATCTTGATTTTGGGACCAGAAATTCGTACTCATAATTTAACTCCAGTTATCTTTACATGTCCTGCAATTGCCAAAAGCAAACTTTCGGAAGCATCTTCATCTTTTCGTCTTAACGGTTCTTTTAGCTGAGAGCCAAAGATCTCATTAGCTCTTCTAATGCTAACATGCTTTTTACCTATGATGCCGATACGTTTTCCTTGCGCATCTTTAGCTACTTTAGTCTTATTCTTTTTCTTAAAAGTCCTAGCTTCCTTATTACGGGCTTTTTCTTCCAAACTCATACTGCAACCAGTCGCTCGGCGCCATTCACCGGTCATCAAATAATGAGATTCAATTCCAGTTTCTTTTATATACGAAGCCAATAGATAATGAGTAAACTCCAAGATCTTTTGAGAGAGGGCATTTTTGGAACCTTTAGAGGTTTCTTCCACTATAAGAATATCGGGATGAGTTTCCTCAATAATCTGAGCTATAGGAAGATAGCAATCATAGGCCCAATCTACAAAAACGCCCGGATACTCGCCCTCGGGCATTGGTACCTTAGGTACCTGTCCGTAAGTCTCTAACTCATAAGTACCATCTGAATGGCTTATAATTAGAGACCAGCCCGTTTTTGTGCTTACATCCAACGCAAGCAGGCGTTTAGAAGTCATTTTCCGCCAGCATCTTTAATTGCAGCAATGATAAAACGCATCTTTAAACGGATAGCTTTCTTAGCATCTCCATAAGGGGCGTTTAGCTCCTTAAGCAATTCTTTGGTATCAGATAATTTCGTGTCTTCTTCTTGACTTACGATGATCTCTTCTTGAGATTTAGCGTAGGTCGAAAGCTTAAGTTCAAGATCTTCTACTGATAAACCGGCTGTGGCTTCAATGAAATCTGGATAAAGCTTTTCTACTTGTTCTTGGATACTTTTCTTTGGACGGGCCATTTTATTACTCCTTAGTATATTCCAATTTAATGGATTTGTTTAATAAACCTTTGTTATTCAGATATCCTAAAGTCGCCTCAATAACAGCTACGGCAACTAATTCGGAAGTATCAACCTTCTTATGGGAAATGAACATAGGAACTGTCTGAGTTGAAAAGATAGATTTAGACCTGCTTACCATTTGCAGCATATCCATACGGTTAACTATATGGCCTAATTTCATTAATTGAGATTGCTTATCGAAAATCGCCCGCAAATACTTTCTTTGATCTTCGTGTGATAGATTGTCAGATTTCTCTAAGTATTCAGTTATTTCTCGTTCAATCAGTTCTAAGTCGCTCATAATACCTCTCCTAAATTATAACACTAACTTCTAAGACTGTCAAGTAATTTTACTTGTAGCCCCATCGCGCGCTACCGTGATACGATCGTCTAGAAAGCCTTTGATGATCGGATTATGATCGATCAAAAGTACTCGTTTGGATATGTTGGCATTCTTTATAACTTCTAAGGCCATTTCAATTGAAGCAGCATCAAGGCCGTTGAACGGTTCATCTAAGCACATGAAATCGCAACCTTTTCCTGTCTGAGTCTCTAGGAAATCAACTACAGCCAAATCCACGGCTAAGTCTACAGAAGACCGTTCTCCGCCAGATAGACTCTTAATTGGGATCGCTAATTCGCCGTCCATTGAAATCTCAGCGGATACTTCTTCTTTAATCTTACCGTCTTTTCGTTCGGTAATACCATACAATTGTATGGTAGCACCGTACATATTTGGAATCCCTCTTATGATCGTCGTAGCTCCATCGCTTATAGCTTCTAGGGCTGAATCGAATGAACAGGAGATATAGCTCTTTATGGCCCGTTTAAGTTCGCTAACCAATTGAAATTCTTTGTCTAAGGCATTTAGATTTAGAATCAGAGTACTCGCTAAGCCTTTGTAAATGGAGATTCTTTCATTGAAGGAAGTGTGCTGTATAGAGTACTTAACCATGGCCGATTGGTAGGCAGTGATTTTAGCTTGAGATGTGTCATAGATACTCTTCTCTAACTGTATCTGCCCCCTGAGCTGTTCCAGCTCCCTACCCTGTAAGTCTTTTAAGATGCTTAAACCTCTATGATAACTCTCCGACGAAGCGATTGCCCGCGATTGTTCCAAACGACTATGCTCGCGTTCTTTCTGTTCAGCTTCCTGTACGAGCTGCTTCAATCTGACTTCTTCAGTTTCTAGCTCTTCTAGTATATTAGCTCTCTCTGGAGTATTAAACTCTTTCTCATCCAGTAAAGGTTTTAACAAGGGTACTTTTTCATCAAATAAGCTGGAAGCTCTCAGGGATTCTTCTACGGTTAAGTTAAGTCTTTCTATCTCCAAATGTATAGTTTCGGCCCTCTTTGCTGAATTTATAAGTGGCCAAATCTGGGTACAAGTAGGGCACGTTTGGCCGTTTATAATTTGGAGTTCTTCAGTGAGCTGTAAGATCTTGTTTTTAGCCAAGTTTCCGTTCTCTTTAGAGCGCTTTAATTCGATAAGCTCTGACTTTAATAAATGAGCCTCAGATTGTGCTTTTCTGACTCTTTCGTGTTCGTTGGAATAGATAGCCTTAGTTCGTAGATTATGAACGGTTAATTGTTCCTTAAGTTCCGATAGACCAGAACGATCGAAAGGGGTAGGCTTGAAATCAATTTTATTAACCAGATCATAATATGATAGAGCTTGGGAATGTTTTTGGGATAGTTCCTTAGCTTTTGCTATGCTTTGGTCTAGGCGATCTTTTTGAACCAGAAGGAATCTGGGATCAATTTCTTCAATTGGAGGTTCGCCTAAAGTGATAAGACTAAGTTCGGTAGCTTGCAAAGAGGCATTTAGATGCCCAAGTTCGTTAGTAAGCTTGGCTTTTTCATTAGTTAGTTCTTTGATTTTAAGATCTAAGATTTCAGATTTATCTCTATAGGAAGTTAATCCAAGGCAATCGGTGAGGAATTCATGCGTTTCCTTAGGGGTGAAATTGAGGAAAAAGCCGCCTTCTTTTTGGCGTTTATGGATCATTGGGCGGAATAGATGTCTTGGAATGGCAATGATTTCATCTAGTTTTTCTTCGGCAAGTTTTGAACTGCCACTTATAACGTTGCCATAAGTGGCAAGTGAAAGTCCTTTGGCTTTGGAACGGGAGATCGTGAGTTCTTGGCCGTCCCAATCAAAAGTGCCTGAAACTTCGATAGTCTCTTTGGTTAGTCGGGACTGAAGAACAGTATTTGCTATGTCATTTAAACCAAAAAGATAGTCGATGGAATTGAAGACAGAACTTTTACCAGCACCAGAAGAACCACCAGTGTTATTATTTTGCCCATCCACTTGTACTAGAGTTCCAAGTGATTGGAAATCAATAACCTGCTCTTCTGTGAATCTGCCTATGTTTTTAAATCTTAATTCCTTAAGCTTTAACATTTAAACTACTTTCTGTCTATTCTTTCGTAAAGTCTTTTTCGGACTTAGCTTGATTAATCTCAAGGATACTAGGAATAATTTCTACACTTCTGGCCATCACACCGTTATCGATGGTCACTTTGGAGACATAATTAGGACCGGACAACTTCTTTAAGGCTGTCCGGTCACACTTTGCGCAAGTACTCTCGGACGGCGCATCCTTGGCCGACCGAAAGAACTTGCTAACTGAATGCTTGTTTTCACAAGTATATACGATCATAGGCATTAGAAAAGAAATCCTTGTGTCAAATCACCGGCGGTAGACAGTGATTCAATAGCTGCTTTTTTGACCTTTTCAATGGTAGTTAAAGTCATTGTAGGATCTGACGCACAAAGTCTATCTTTATTAGATAAACAATCAGCGCCGAAACCGCCACCGGAAGCTAAGAATTCGCTTACAAGCATTTTACCCTTAGTGGTAGAGAGTATTTGTACAGCGTCCAGGATTCCAATGTTTACTGGACATTTATCTACAGTTACTTGAAAACTAAAACCCATAGCGGACACTTCTGTTGTAGTAGTGCCAGTCAAGGAATCGTCACATTTTACTTTCATGATCTTATCTGCATAGCCACCTTCAACTGCTGTTGTGCCGGTCAGCCAAAGTTCATTAGAATAAGCTTTAGTATAACTATCTAGTGTCTGTCTTCCATTGGTCCTTTTTACAGTTAATGAATCCATTTCGAAAATAAGTTGCTTATTAAAAGCTAAACGGTTTTCAAGTTGACTCGGTGTTTGTCCGCCAAATGAACCTTCTACTCCACCGGTAGCTCTATGAGACATAAGCTTAGCGCTCTTTAAGATATACCGTTCGCCAAGTCCCTGTACGGTCTGAAATCCCATGCTAGCTGCGAATACGGTAACAGTATGAACCGGCCTGCCTAGGCTGTTCAAATTATCAATAAATCTAAGACCAGCTTCAACTTCGCCACCTGGAGTACTTAAGATTAAAAAGATAGGCGGTTTGGACTTAGGGAATTTACTGTCCAATGCACGATCTAGTTCCCTGGCTTCTACTGATAATTTAGACAAATAGCCACTCATCATAGGTTTGTTTAGTATCAATGAATTAGACGAAGTAAGTACGATTGTATCCGGATCAGCTACCGTAACGGGACGGTCAATAGCGCCTAACAAGCTAATGCCGCCTATTAATATAGTTAGAGCTGAAGCAGCACTAACCCACACGATTTTAAAACTATTCATTATCTTCCCCTTCGGTTTCATCCTTAGGATTATTCCTATGGATTTTGTGTTTGTTCTCTTGTCCACGTCTAAACTCAGCCATATTCTGGAGCTGTTGACTATGGAAATTTTGTCTTGGACTGGAAATATCTATGGTTTCATCTGAATTCTTGATATTTATACCGGAATTACCCATGTTAATATTGACGGTAGGAGCTTTAGGAGCAGCTTTTGGCTCAGCTGTTAATCTTGAATGAGCTTCCGTCACTTTTAAATAAGTATCAATATCCTTGAAATTCAGATCTTGCAACATAGAATCGTCGCCTGTAGCTATCCATTTGTTGATTGGCTTCTTCATTTTAGCTCTCAAAGCATGATTTAACTGTTGCGTAAAGTCCATGTTGGTTAACTTCTCTTCTAAGACTTTTGCTTGAGCGTTTTGTTGAATCTCAGACAAATGTTCCCATTTAGCTTCATGCCATTTGAATTTATGGGACAAAAACATCACCAAATCCTGTTTAACTCTAAGTGCTTGTGAAATCTGTTTATAGGTTTTACCGTCTAGGTATAATTCCATGATCTGATGTAAAGTAGTATCTTTTAAAGCCGCCACACCAGGCATTCCATCTTCTATGAATTTATGAACGCGGTTCAACTGTGCCGGTAATAAATCAGTAGGTGGAGCTATTATCTCCACGGACGTTTCAGATGTTGGGAAAAGCGGTGTTTTAAATCTACTCATTTTGCACTCTTATACATAATTATATCATTAATGATAATTTCAACTGTTAAATCTTTCCAAAATAATCCTCTTAAGGCAGATTCTAAAGCAGCGTAACGCTTTTCGATTTGGTCATTAATAGCATCTTCAGCAATTACAAGACTATAAGTAACAATAGCATTGCTGCGAGACTCTATGCTATAAGCTATTTGTTTATGGGAAAGGTCATAGTCTATATGACACGATTGAATACCTTCAAAAAATACATATGGATACATTTTCATGTTTTTCTCATGAAGTTCTGTAATTTTACCACTGAAAATGACCAATTTGGCCATTTCTTGTAATGATTTTGAAAGTTCTTCGCTCATTTTAAAGCCTCAATTATATTCTTATTGAACTGGGCAGTATGCTTTATATGTTCCGCCTGTTCTTCGGTACAGAGTGTATTGTTTAACCAGTAACTGCCAGTGCCGTCGATATATTCTATTGCAGGACCGTCTTCGCGGTGAAGATCACCGTGGTTATACCACAATTTAAGTCCATTAGCATTGTCGATAGCGGGGCCATTTTCTCTATGTAACTTACCTTCAAAGTACCATTGCAATACGCCAGAACCGGTGATAGCAGGACCGTCTTCGCGATGGAGCTTACCGTTTAAGAACCATTCTTCTGAACCATCATTGTACATTATCGCCGGTCCGTCTTCACGATGGACTTCAAAATATGCTGATGAAACTAAGCCATTACTGTGCAACGGTTCTGGTTTGACAAGTTTAAACCAGGTCCGATTGCCTTCTCTGTCGTATTCAATTTTAGTCTTCATCTACTCAATTCCTTACTTACTTCAGGACAAACCATGACTGAAGATGTTAAATATGGAACGCTAAATTGATCTAATGCTTCAATCGTTATTCCAGCTCTTTCCATATGACATCGATTACCGATACAATGATAAAATCCTACAACCCCATACTTTTCTCTAGTTAAATCTATATTTATTATTCTAATCACCACATTGATTTTATTGTCATCAATATTTCTGAGTACAACACAATCTCCAATCTTATACTTTGGAGTGGGGTGCGAAACGATCATAATTTCAAGGAAAATAACACTGCACACGATTATCCAGAGTAAGCAATTCATTAATATAAATGTTGATTTTTTCATTTTAAAACCCCAGTTCCTTCATATATTGTACCAGGTCTTCTTTGGAAAGTCCAGTAGAAATATCAAAAGTATTATTAATAAAATCCGCTAATGAAGTTCCGGGCTTACGGTTTGCGGATTTAAGATGATCAGTGATTTTAGTCTTTATGGATACTTTACCCTTGAGCTTCGTTTTACTTCGTTTGATCCATTCCGAAGTTCCAATCATTTCAACAGTTGTCCTAGAATTTGGAGCAATTTCAGGCATTTCCTCGCCTTCTCTCCAAGTAACGGACCGTACCGGTTGACACACATGGGCTGTGGAAATAAACTCTTCTTCAATAATATGCCCTAGAATGTCATCGTGCTCTACTAGCCATAGACCTTTGTCTTCATTGGCATCTGAAGCTGTCAGCCATCTGGCTGTCCCAGGGTATATGACTTTACCAAATCTCTGCCTTCTATGGATATGTCCAGAAATAATGGCGCCTACATTCAATTTATCTGGGTCAACTCCATCAGGAGCATAGAAGCCGTTCTCAAATTGAGAACCAGCGTAAGTCTGATGGGATACAAGTACTCTAGAATCATTCTCTTCTAGAATTTGATTAGCTTTATATATGAATTCATTAGAATCATGAATATAAGCAGCATATAGAAATGGCCCTAAAGCTTTAAATGTCTCTACAATATGGAGACTTTTGTTGAGTTCAGCCTTATCCTTAAACACGGACATAGCATTGCTCGTAGAGCCTTTTAGGCCAGTCATATCATGATTGCCGACTAGAGCTACGGTTTCAACTGTATCGCTTAGTTTCTTTAACCATTTAGACCAGAATTCAAGGACTTCTAATCGTACATTAGCGTGAGTATGAAATTGATCTCCCAATAGGACTATACGGTCTATAGATCTTTCTTGGATTAACTGGACTATGAATGATAGAAGGGAATCTAATTCCGTTAGATTCCCAGGAGTTGCGTGAGGATCTCCGATGTAGAGTACGCGAATCATTTTAAAGCCTCGTTAATATTGTCGTTGAATTGTTTATTGCGTTGAAGTTGTTTGAATTCTAGTTCGGTTAATGCTATACCATTTAAGTACCAAGCTTTGGCACCGTCAGCCCATTCTCCGGCTGGACCGTCTTCACGGTGGAGTTTGCCTTTTAAGAACCAGCGTTTAGTGCCATATTCGTCAATATGTAGACCGTCTTTCATTTTAGAGCCTTTTCTATCATTTTATTAAACTGGGCCAATCTCATAAGTTCAAGTCTTTGCTTGAACTCTTCCTCAGTTAATTGAACACCCTCTAAGTACCACCATTGAGCTCCATCCACATGAACTATAGCTGGTCCATCTTCACAGTGCAGTTTTCCATCTTTATAAATAAACTTACAGCCGCACTGATCAAATACTACGACTTTACTCATAGAGAATCCTTCTATGGCAATTAACTTGAGCTAGAACTAGAGCTTTTAGCTTCACTCGTCATATACTTAACGGCCGGTCTGATGATGTCCTTTAAAAAAGGAAAGTCTTTAAGCAGTTTAGTACTAATAGTATAATCCTTAGTTTTATCTTCCAAAGCCTTTAAAAGGCCCAAGGATTGATCGGCAGGAATTACACGCAATACTTCAGCTAAATGTTTGTCCGGTACAGATTCTTGATCCAATAAATCTGTAATAAAGATGTGAAGCTTTTGACTTTCCATATTCTCTACATTTGAAAAAGCTTTAAGTTTAGCTAGAGCTTCTTTCTTATTGGCCAAGAAATCTTTGTAGAGAAGAATCGTGTGATCATTCTCAAAGTCACTGAAATCCTTGGCGACACTTACGCCTAAGATGGACGTATAGAATGTTTGCTTGAACTTTTCGTCTGATTTAGATTCAAGATAATCATTGAACCGAGATAAAGTACGAGGACTGATATATTTGGAACCTGGAATATTGCCTACGGATTCGGGATCAATGAACTTCCAGATACCGGATTCAATAAACCTGATTAAAGTCTTATTCCAACCGGCAGCTTTGATGAATGATACAAAGCTATCTTTATGAAATTCCACGTTAAAGAATTCCAGTCGGTCTTTTAATGCCGGATCCAATGAGGCTGTTTCGTACACAGAATCTTCTGCATTGATATTTGCAACGACAATCCAACCTTCTGGTAGTGTATAGTTATCGAAACCACGTCTAATATCGGTTAGAGATAATACGCACTGCATAATGGAAGAAGGAGATCTGTTAAGTTCTTCTAAAAGAATAATACCTTTTCCGGAACTTGGCCAGAAAATAGGGGTGGCGAAATCTAATCTGGCTTTACCGTCGACTTCGATCTTATCTGGGAAGCCTCGAAAATCTGGCGGCTCTAAAGTTGAGCAAGAAAGAATCACTAATCCTAACCCGTTATCTTGGGCAAACTTTTTGACACTGAAAGTCTTTGCAAGTCCAGGAGCACTTACAAAACAAGGATAAAGCATTCCACCTTTATCTCTGATATCAAAAGCGGTCTTCAAAATCTCGGGAATATGTTCTGTTCTCATTTCTAAGTCACTTTCTGTGCATTTAGCACTAACTAAATTATATATTATACAGCTTTATTTGTCAAGCAAGTTATTTTAGCGTGTCTATTAAGAATCTAAAGTCCTGTGCTACCGAATCCGGCTTCATTTCTGTCACCCTTATCTTCAGTTTCCTGATAGATACGCATAAAGACTATTTGAGCGATTCTATCTCCAGCTTTAAAAGATAACGGTGCCGGACCTACATTGTGAAGAATAATCTTTATTTCACCTCCGTAGCCTGAATCCACAACTCCTCCAAGTACTTGCACGCCTTTTGTAGCTAAACCAGACCTGCCTTTTATAATTCCTACTAAATCAGAACGTTTCATTGAAACGCCAATGCCGGTAGAGACAATTTGCAGTTCATCTTTATATAGTACGAAAGAGTTTAAGGCTTTTAAATCATATCCCGCATCGCCATTATAGCTTTTTACAGGTAGGATTCCATTGTCATCTATCTTGAAAAACTCTAATTCTTTCATATATTTACTCCTTCTATTCCCATATGTTACTGAAATCAATTTGTCCCTTTGAATACTCAGATACGCGACTTGCGAAGAAATCCGAATGACTTGCTCCGCCCGATAGAATATCAAACCAGCTCATGCGTTCTAAGGCGGTCTTATCTATGTTTTTCCAATTAGCTTTTAATCCTAGATCGGTCAGTTTGGTATTAGTTCTAAATCTAATGAATGTTTTTAAATCTGCTTTAGTCAATCCTTCTATACTGCCAAGCTTGAAAGCTTTATCAATAAAAGTGTCTTCCAATTCAACAGTGAGACGTGCGGCATCGTATATCTTTTTCTTCAAATCATCAGTCCATAATTCTGGAAACTCTTTTATAAAAGTCCTAAAGAGCCAGCATCCGGCTTCGGAATGAAGTGATTCATCTTTTATACTGAAAGCAATGATTTGTCCAACACCTTTTAACTTGTTGAATCTACTGAAATTAAGTAAAACAGCGAAGGAGCTAAATAGATTAACGCCTTCATTGAAGGCTGAGAATATAGCTAAACTTAATGCTATATCTTCTTTAGACTTACCCCTTGTTTCAATAAGCCTATCTATCTTAGCTTTAGCGCTTGGTTCATGTAGGAAATCGTCGAAATCTTCTAGGCCCAGTGTTTGATTTAGGTAAGCGTAAGCAACGGCATGTATGCTTTCCATAGAAGCGAAAGAAGAAGCCATCATTTGTATTTCTGGTTTTTTAAACCATCTAAATACTTTTGTGGCCCAATAGTCTTGTATAAAAATCTCCGTAGATACGAAACCTTTTAAAATACTACCGATTACATGTTTTTCTGTTGGAGATAAATTGAGTTTCCAGTCATTTACATCGGAAGACATAGCTATTTCATAATGAAGCCAATGGCTTTTCTGTTGTAATTCCCAGAAGTTGAAAGCTTGGTCATATTCAAAAGGACTGTAGGTAATTCTAGGTGTCAATATACTCATGTTAACCCTCTAAGATATTATAGCATAATTCTAAATTAATGTCAAGCTTCGCAAGCAACACACTCTTCTTTGGTCCTAGAAGCCAGGTCCCCTTGTATAACACCTTCAGATCTGCAATAATAAAGAGCTTTTAGACCTTTTTCCCATGCTGCCATATGGACTTCATGGATATACTTTGGATCGCTATTTGCAGCGAAAAAGAGATTGATTGACTGACCTTGGTCAATGAACTTCTGTCTTTGAGCCGCCTGATTGACGATGGCATGCTGATTGATTTCTCTAGCTGTTAAAAAGATCTCTTTTTGCTTTTTAGTTAAGAAATCAAAATGTTGTACACTACCCTGTTTACTATTGATAGATTTCCAAACTTCTGGAGTATTTTGATCAATAGATATCAATAGTTTTTCTAATTCAGCGTTCTTTTTAATGAAAGTACCCTTAGCGGATCGTTGGTTAAAGATGTTAGCAGCCCAAGGCTCAATTCCAGGGCTATGACCTCCTGAGATTATGGAGTTACTTACCGTAGGAGCTACGGCACATAGATGTGTATTTCTTCTACCGAAACCTCGACACCATTCCGGTTCGCCTAATTCTTTGGCCATTATGGCTGTTTCTTTCTCAGCTCCGTCTCTGATCGTTTTGAAGATTTGAGCATTCAACATCATGGATTCGAAACTATCAAAAGGTAAACCTTTACTTTGCAATAGAGAATGCCATCCTAAAACCCCGATACCAACTGCTCGGCCTTTTATAGCTGATCTTCTGGATGCTTCGAGACCTGGTAAACCTGATGATTTGACTATGTATTCTTCTAACACGGCATCTAGGAATCTGGTAGCTATCTGTGGTAGATCTGTGTCTTTCCATTCGTCCCACCTCATCAGATTTAGTGAAGAAAGGCAGCATACAAAAGTATGTTCTGGATCGGTATACAGCATAATTTCACTACATAGATTTGAGGTTACTACTTGTAGCTGATTATCAGTATAACACTCCGGATTTTGATTATTAACATTATCGGTAAAGAATAAGTATGGTTCGCCAGTTTCTACCCTAGTTTGAAGTATTTTTTGATAAGTTTGACGTTTTTCTACGTCTCCCTTTACCATCTCTTCCATCCAGTCATTTGTGATACAAACTGCGTGGTTTAGATTCAAACAACGCCTATTGATATCTCCGGTGGCTCTTCTGATATCCAGAAATTCGTCGATGTCCGCATGAACTACAGGTAAATACAAAGCGGCGCTGCCTCTTCTTACGTTTCCTTGGCTAATAGCTATTATTGTGCTATCAAATACTTTAGCCCAAGGAATGATGCCTTCGGAAGTTCCGTTACCGGAAATTAATGCACCTCGACCTCGAACATCACCCATATAGATGCCAACTCCGGCACCATGTTTTGACAGCATGGCTAGTTCATGTACTTTATCAAAAATTGAATCGACACTATCATCTAAATGAAGTGTATCGCAAGAAATCGGTAATCCACGAGCAGTACCCATATTAGACATAACTGGAGAAGCTGGACATAGCCAGCCTTTCCACATAACTTCGAAGAATCTATTTTCCCAATAGGGTGCGTTTTCACCATAATAGGATGCGGCAGCTTTTGAAACTCTGGCGTAAGCGCCACGGGGCGTTTCGCCTTTTAATAGATAACCTTTTGAAAGTGTAGAGAATCCTTCTATATCTAAGAAATCTGGGGCTTCACCTAAAGTTTTTAGTTCCATTAATTCTTCATGCTTAGTCATTTGCATATCCTTAATTGGTCATTCTAGAGCGTCTGTGATATTTTTATTGAACTGACGTCTACGTTTTTCGGTTAACCACATCTCATGGAGATCTTTTATGGATAAATCTTTATTATTTTCCAGTAGTGTCCATATGAAATTGTGACGTTCCAACGATTCTATTTCTTCTGCTACAGCTAAAGGATCCTCCTGGTCTACAGTCTCGATATCTGCAAAGTCGCCATTAGGATTATTGAATGTGTTCGGATAATTATCGGCTATATATTTATTAAACTTATCAAACATATCATTTAGTGCATCATTCGGTTTCATTTAGAATATCCCCTAAATCTTTTAAACCTTCCATGATATTATCATTGAATTGACGGTTTCTAAGTTCTTGATTGTATGCTTCTTCTGTATATTCTACTCCATCTAGATAATATTCTTTAGTCCCATAGGGAGAGATGATCGCTGGACCGTCTTCACGGTGGAATTTATATAATTCTGACATATTATTATATGAGTCTAATTCCAAATCATATCCATACTCCCGCATGAAAGGTATTGGATCTTTAATCCATACTTTAACCCCGTGCGCATCGGTAAATGGGGTAAATTTATTTAATCTGTTCATAATAGCTTGATTTGAACCAAAGGCGGTGTTAAATATCTTGTCGTGAGCATCAACGAGCTCTGCAATGGCCGACGAAGCATCTAGATCCTGAGGATCAGTCTGCAAAAGTCTAGCTATATCCTGTTCAATAAATTCTAATCTACTTATCAGAAGTGCCTTGTAATCCATTGTAATTCCTATCGCTTTAAATTAGATAACAGTATGAATTTATGACCTTTTGGAATCTTTTGATTCATATTACAGTTTGGAAGTCCAATCCAGATAACTTCAGTTGTAGTCTTGATATCTGGCATGTCAAAGTACATATCAGTAATAATCATGGCTAAATCCGGCTTATGTTTCTGAATGTATTGCAAAGTCTCCGTGACATCTGTGCCGCCGCTTTCTACAACATAATTGGCGATTTCTTTCTTGAAACTATACTTTTCAACACTATAAAGTGCAGTATGCCAAAGTCCTAATATGATTTTCTTGGCGCCTTTTTTAAAGAATCTGGACACTTCATTTAGTTCAGTTTTAAGGTCCTCATAAGTAATACTACCACTTGTATCAAGTGCAACAAATAGCGAAGGCAATTTATCCGATACAGATCCTGCAGAATAGATCCCATAACGTTTACTTGGTCTAGCCCAGGTGGATATACGGTCAAAGTTAATCAGATTTCTGGTGACAGCCTGTTGGAGGATCCTACGGTGATCGATCTTAGAGGCTTCGCCGTCTAACTCTTGTAGGAAATCTTTAGCAGTTTGCCTATCAATGCTATATTCCGGAAGACGTTCAAAGGCGCGTTTAGCTAATTTCTTTGCTTCTTCTAGAAGCTGCTTTTTAGTATCTTCATCTAATTCTTCCCAATCATGGTTATCAAAGAAGCAACCAGTAAATTTGTCCATTTCTTCTTTGTTTTCTTCTTGATTTTCTTCTAGAAGCTTTAAATAGAAATCATGAGGCTTGTATTTGGGGAATTCTTGCAATACACCTTTATCATCTTTGTACTTGAAATTACTAACATTTACACAGCCTTCTGGTAAATGCTTGATATATTGATTGATAGACATATCCATGGCGATATTTAACTTGTGCTGCTCTTTGGGCGTCGTAGCTTGGCTTTTAAAGTTTAATAGATGTTTATGGGTAAAATGTAAAGTTTCATGTATTATGATCCCTACACGTTCGTCAATTGGCAGGTCAATAAGAAAGTCAGGATTGATATATAGATTTATACTACATTCGGAAGCACTGAACATTACTCCAGCAGTTGGTATATCGAATCTAAGCTTAATATTGAATTGTTGTAATAGGTTACCGTAGAATTCGTATTTATTGATTAGATAATGGAAAGTGGATTCGATTTCTTTTTTGTATTCTGCGAATGTTCTTTTCATTTTAGAGCTTCCTCAATAGATTGATTGAACTGTTTATTGCGCTGAAGTTGTCTGATTTCTAGTTCGGTTAATGCCATGTTGTTTAAGCACCATTCTTTAGTTCCGTTAGCCCATTCGATAGCTGGACCGTCTTCGCGGTGACGTTTGCCGTTTAAATACCATAATTTAGTTCCGTTAGCCCGTTCGACAGCTGGACCGTCTTCACGATGAAGTTTGCCGTTTAAATGCCATTCTTTAGTTCCGTTAGCCCGTTCGATAGCTGGACCATCTTCGCGGTGAAGCTTATTGCCTTTCCACCATATTTGATCACCTTGTTTATTTATAGTCATTTCAACTTTATCAATCTCAGTAATCTTTTTATCATTATCGTCCATAAACCCTCAGCTTAATTATAACCAATAAAATACCATAAGTCAATACTTAACATATGATATAGTTAAGCATATGGATCGTAAAGATAAAAAGAATGACACAGTAGATGAGAATCTCCGCAGGCTTACGAATGACGTAACCCTGTCGGTCAACCGTAATAAGGACGGTACTTCTCAAAAAGAGCAAGTTGAACAGCTTATGCAAGCTGAAAATGATTTCAAAGAATCCATACTACATTTGAAGCAAAGTACTGTAATCTATCAGAAATTCCTCAATCTTATCCGTCAAAAGAACCGAAATATCCTCAGTGCTAGACCTTATTTCAGGGAAAAAGGTACAGTTTTCAGTAAGAGTATTACACCGGCCATTAAAACTGCCGACATAGAGACCCTAAAGACTTTCAACATCAATTTCCAGTTCATTAAGTTCATCTATGAAAACTGGCTAGGGCCTTTCCCAAAGAAGGCTAAGCAACTATATGATAATGTTGAGAAATATCGAACATTACTTATAGAAAATAACATGCCGCTAGCAATTAATCGCGCTAAACTCTTCTTTAGGAAAACGCCAAAGGCTCACTTATCTTTGGTCGATATGGTTAGTATTTCCTCTATGGGGTTAGTTTCTGGGGTAGATAAATGGTCCGGGCCTTATAGTACTGTGTTCAGATCTGTTATCATCGGTCGGGCAGTTGGAAATCTCATCGATTCGTATTCTGAGACCATATTGCACTTCTATCCGTTGGATAAGAAAATCATTTACCGCGCCAACTCTATAAGAGGGAGGCAGGGCGTCGAAGACATGGAGACTTTGACCAGGTTAGTGAACGAGTCATTTGAGGCGGATCGTAAAGAGGGGAAGTCCGCTCCGAAGGGTGACTTGACGGTATCGGAACTTAACAATTTGATGAGCGGCATTTCCATCTCCAGTGCCGATACAGCTAATGAAGGCACGCTTACGGTCTATGATTATACGATTTCCGATGATATGGATCCAGAAGAAGTGATCGGTAATAGAGAAGAAAAGATGATAATGCTAAGTACCATGAAATCATTGCCACTTTTGCATCGTAAAATATTGAAGTTAAAAGGTTTGAAGTTCTAACTAAGGAGTAAATATGTATTCAGTTAATGGTCGTTTGATTCTAGAAGTCTATAAAAAACA
>Ga0302188_10000618_pt1 | contig 29947 bp, 29 predicted proteins | sample II_Bog_E2_1_FD_198783 | JGI IMG/M metagenome (GOLD analysis project Ga0302188, IMG submission 198783) | Peat permafrost microbial communities from Stordalen Mire near Abisko, Sweden - II_Bog_E2_1 | ecosystem: Environmental > Terrestrial > Soil > Wetlands > Peat | place: Sweden: Abisko...
CTATTTATGATTGGTCGAACATTTTCTAAATAGGGTCTCTTCCAAATGAGTAATGTTGTCCATAGAACTACGATGGCTAAAACTAAACTTTCAGAAGTAACCGTTTATAAATCCACTATCATAGTTATACTGAGTATTAGTCTATATCCAATCACGAAGACGTAAAAATGCTTGCAAATTGTATCTTTTCGATTGATTAATATTCTGTATTCTCCGAGTGGATTCCTTAGATTTGGCATGTTATTGTATTTTATTAGCAATAAAACTGCAAATATGATGTACGTAAGCAATAATAAGGAACCAATAAAGACACCTTTAATAATGCTATTGCTGTAAAGAATATTAAGTCCAAAGGAAAACACTAACTGCTAAAGACAAAATAAGATTGCTGAAAACTCCCACTCAACTATCAAACATAAACTAAATCGCTAAATCTTTTTGCAGCACTTAAGCCGATTAAAAAATAGAATTACTGTTCCCAAAAGTATTGGCAAGAAAAAGATAATGAGTTAGATATTGAAATTAGCTAAAAATTCAGCTTGGTAGTTTATTACTGAGACTCGGGCAGGAACAGTAATTTCATCCAAATAGATACGGTTGTAACCATTAAATATCCAAAATTATTTGAATGTGTACATTAGAGGCTAGAGTTTTCGAAGCATTATTAATCCTCCATAAGCAAACTGGAAAATAAATAAAGTTTCAATCGCGATCAACTTGCTAGCCAACAAAAAAGTAAATATAAGAAAAGCCAACACGATATAAGAAAAAATGGGCATTAATCTTTTGAAAATTAAGAATGTCGAGTATTAATCGTTGCTGTACACCTTTAATGCAAGATTGTTATCAGTCACAGATGGATACACCACCGTAACTAATTCTTGGCGATCAGTCACAAAGGTCATCGATAGCGTTTGGTTGTTAAGAGACTAGGAGTATGCTATCCTTAGGCTCAAGTGATTAGCAGGAGCAGAGTTATAAGTGACCGATTCATACGCAAAGTTTAGCTGGAAAACTGTTCCGTTGTGGATGAAAAGAGAAGAATTGTCTGCTTCAGTCAAAAAACGACTTAATGAACTCACAGATGCTAACTAAATGATGAAAGCATTGGCATCCTCTTACTTTGTGAAGGACACGATAGTCAAGGGTAGAGCAGTAAGAACGGTGCATATTGAAGGTGAAGTCAGAGTCCCATTTACACAAAAAGAATTATTTTCTATTGTGCAGTTGGAGGAACAGCCGTCTCCATTGTTTGTGTTGCCGTCATCACATTGATTGGTAAACACTTTTCCGTCTCCGCAGATTTATTTACACTCATATGATTGCTTCATGCTATTGCTAGCAAACCCGTCGAGACAGACACACATATCGTTGATTTGAATATATCCCAAAGAGTCATTACATTTTACACATCCATAGTTAGAGCTGTTGCACTGAATGCAGACCGAAGAGTGGCACTTAATGCAGGTGTAGGTGTCGAAGGATAGGTACGACCCGTTTTCGCAGCCATCCTGGCAAAGGCCCGAAGTGGAGTTGTAGTAAATGTAGGGAATGCTGCAGTTATAAACGCTAAAGACCTGATAGTTGAAGCCAACGCTGATGGTTAAGTATGATTGGGTGGGGCCGATCCAATTGACGATTGCAGACAACGTAATAGAAGAATCTGTTTGATTGACCATATCCCAGCCAAATCCTAGAGTATTTGAGCTTTCTGTGCAAAATTGAGCAATTCCAATTAAATAACCACTGCTTGCCTATTTCTTGATAGTGACTAGTTTCTAATTCGTCAAAGAATCAGTATTAGAATAGAATGTTGTTATCTTTATCTCTTCAAGATACTTGAAGCCCTTGGTAGCAATGACTGTAACTTTTATGTAAATTATTAAACTGTTTGTGATTGATATTGTGCCAAAATCAGTATTGCTTATATCATAATTAAACAACTCCCTTACACTCAATGTAAAATAATATTCAGGATACTGACAATTTAATTTGGTGACTGGATTCATTGAATAGTATGAAGTATTAGCAGGCATATATTATAATGACCTCCAAGAAGCCCATGACTGAGGATCGACGTCATTTTATTGATAATTACCTCCAAAAAGAGAGCTACAGTTTTGTTATACTTCCAAATTTATTACCGAACTCTGCAAATCGGAAATATTATAAAATTAATATTCCTTAATGAAAAGATTGAAATCTAAAGATGGATCTATGACTAAATACTGTATCCTTAATGTTGAAAGGGAAATATCGTTGCAGGTTTGTACTGTAAACTTAAAGTCTATGTGAGTTATCTCCGAAATGTTTGTTAAGAAGCAAAATTGATAAAATGTGGATTATGCTGCATCAATAAATAAGTACATTCGATGGTTTGAATCATAACAGCCATTTTTGGGGGGCTAGAATAAAATTGATTAAAACCAATGCCATATTCTTAAATTATGTTTTTTGCTTGAGGATTGGTGAAAAGAGTAGCCTAATTAGTGTCCATAAAAGGCAAGTTAGGCACTTGGGGAGAGATGGTATCATAACTAAGTGCATATGATAGCATTATAAGCACAACGATTGCTATCATCATTTTATGATATTATATAAGAAGTTAATAATTGATTCCTTTAAATTTACAGAATTCAAATGATATACTTGAAAACAATCATTATTTCAGATTTAATAACTCTTTTGATTCATTAAGAAAAATTTAAATAATACTAATCTCATACAAAAATAAAATGGAAATTAATATTATATGAAGCCTAAGGTGAGAATGATGCCGATAAGGAAGACAATATCCTCGATAAAAATAGCATTTATATTTATCTTAGTTTGATAAAATTCTCGTCCGATATTTTTTATATCCCTCTATATCTTAAAATTTTTTATCAATATTATTAACACATCTTTTGACGCCTATTTGGTCTATAGTCATTGTTAATTTGAATTTACTTAATTTTTATCAGTCGATAATCAAAAAAATGATATACAAGCTAATAATCCTCCTTGCTGTGGCTATGCTGGGTTGTCCACAAAATAACGCAGTCACTGTAAATCTGAATAGTTACAATATCAATGCCGTTACCAATTACACTTGGACTATTTTCTTTAATGGCACTACCAATCGAACGTCAATCAGTCTCAGCTTTCCAGTTCAGATAACTTTAACTAACGCATCAAAAGCTTATCTTAGCGGTAGCACATTGCTTACCATTAGTAGTAACACATCCAATACGCTAAATCTTAGCACAAGCGGCAACTCCATTCTAGGTAGTGTAAGCATTGTGGTAACAAATGTAGTCAATCCGCCTTCTGCTATTTCTACTACAGCCTTTTCTGTTGTTTCAAATATGGATGTCAATTTTGCAGTGCCAACGTTCAGCACTGTCAGTTATACTGGTGGCTCATCCTCTATTTGTCCATGGACTTTCAGTCTTTGTACATAACAGACAGGTAGTAATTTAACAATTCAAATAACTACAATTAATCCTCTAATTGTAGGCACTAATCAGCTCATAGTTGGCTATTTATATCCATGGGCGAATAACATCTACAAATCATTAATATATGGTGTTGCTTCAGTGACTTGTTCAATCAGTTTTGATGGTGGAATAACTTTCAATACATCTGTAGCTTGCACTATTAATAGCACTATCTCTAGAATAATAGGAACTTATAGTCTTGCTAACCAAATTAATGCAGGTATCTCAATTGTCTACAAGATTATGGGAGTGGAAAGTCCTCCAACCGCACAAACAGCAGTTTCTTCAAGTTTTTTAATAGAGACAGCTGATGGATCCGGAAATTTAATAGATTCCTTTAGCAGTTGTACTATAAATCCAGTTTGCGTGACCAGTCTTACAAATGGACTTATAAACTCTTCAGCTTTAAATATAAACTCTCAGTACAATAGCCCTCAAATTTACTTTACTTCTTATCCTGTGATAACAGTATTGGGCAGCGACGTAGTACAGGTATATTATAGTCCTATTTCTGATTTATCTGGCTGCAATACATTAAGATTCTGGCGGGCCGACTCTGATATAACCTCAATGACTACTCCCGCATTTACAACTTATTACACTTTCATTATTTCTCCAGCCATGCCTGCCAATTAGGACTACAACTATCCAATCAATCTTTATCTTATTTGCACTTCCTTCAAAATGCCCGCATCGGAGACACCTAACTATTTGATTTTCAAATTCCTACGCAGCGGATCTGAGTATTTGGAGCTTAAAGCTACAGTTGCAGCAGCAGCTGTAGCCTTTACGAGTAGTCAGACCGGATTATCTTTATCAACCTATGAGATGGCTAAAACCAGTACTTATACTTTTACCTTTAAGAGTGGACAGCCTTTGGGTGCAAGTCCTCTGCTTTTATTCACTTTTCCTACAGATATTGCTGTGACGACTTCTTGTACAGTGACTCTTAGTGCTGGTTCCATTTCTTCAACATCTTCTAGTCTTAATTCGAGCACAAATGTTCTCTCAATCAATTTAGTTGCAACTTCTTCAATTCCAGCTAACACAACTTTCACCATCACAGTGAGTGGGGTCACAAATCCTCTCTCTCCAATTCAATACTTCATTGGATTGGCAACCTACTATGATTCGACTGCCACAAGTAAAGTTGAATATAATCCCAGTGGTTTTAATGCCACTTTCACAGCCATAAATTAACTACCAGTTACACTTTCTCCAGCATCCCTATTTGTTTATACAACTACGACAATGACGATCAGTCTCACAACTCCAATAGCTTTACCCACAAATTCACAGTTTTCGATTCAATTCCCCACCGGAGTAACATCTGTATCAGCAACAACTACTCCTCTTTCAGTAAACAGTAGTTCTGTAATTTTAAGCAGCGGTCCTACTAACACAACTAATGGCTTAATTTTTAATACAAATGCAATCTCAATCAACAGCTTACTCGTTATTACCATTACTTTGCGCACGCCCTCCGTGATGGCAACTTATTCCTACGTGCAATTAATTATCTCCAACGGTGGTACAACATATCTTCAATCATTGCTTACAATGAGCATGAACGTTAACCAGGTGAGTGCTATGGGATTAACAATTGTGCCTTCTAATTCAATGGCTGGTGCCACATCTAGTTATGTAATCACCCTCACCCTCAGCATTCCACATCCTTCTCAATTCACAGTGATTATAGATCTGCCTTCAGATGCTCAGCTAGTGATCACTGGGTCATCCTGCTCGACCAACTGCTTAAGTACAATTACAATCCTTAATATAAGCAGTTTCAGCTTTGTAGCTAGCAATTCTAACCCTAATTCTACGACCACAACTAATATTATATTCACCATTTCTTCTTTCATCAATCCACGCAGCACAGGACAAGGTCTTTCTTGGAATGTTTCTACCCAGACAATAGGTACCCCTTCAAACATAATATCTTCTTAATCTGCCTATCCTACTATCAGTTTGCCTAATGTTCTCACAGGTCTATTATCACTAAATTAAGTCTATTACCGCAACAATAGCAATCCAGTCAAAATAATTTTGACTTTTACCAATAAATTAATCAGTGGAGACTATATTTTATTAACTATGGATACAACAACCTACTCTAATAATAATGTTACATGTTCTTCTTTGTTTGGTAGTTGCACACTTTATCCTAATAGTACAGCTGGGACTTTAATTATCACCATAGTTCCAAACCTTACCAGCATTATCAACAATACTTTGGCATTAACTTTGTAAGGCTTGGTGTCAGGACTGAGCACCTCATATCTGGATACAGATATAATTATTGTAAGAAGTTATACTGCTGCAGGGGCCCTAATTGATAGCGGTTCGATAAATTACAATATCAGTTGCCGGGACAACCTAACTCTACCCAACTACTGTAAATAGTGTAACAGCTTTACTCATGCTTGCACTAACTGCTATACTGGATGGTTTCTAAACAATTCAATGTGTGTAACTAGTTGCGGAAATGCTAGCAATTATATGAGTTTTGCGAACTCGACGACTGGCACCTGTCAAAATTGCATCAATAACTGCAGCACTTGTAATAGTGCTACCTCCTGCATCACATGTACTAGCACATCATATTATTTTTATCCCTAAAGTAGCTCATGCAATTTGATCTGCCTTAACAACTCAGGCTACGTCTCCTATATACAGTCAGGTCAACCAATTTGCAAAACTTGTTTTGGCTATCCCTTATGTCTACAGTGTAGTTCGGCGAGCATGGGAACATGTACATATTGCTCTAATACTTCGGTGCTTAATGCAGGATATTGCTCTGGAAATTGCCCGGGTTCTGGATACTACGCCTCAGCTGGAACTTGCATTGCTTGCGATGTAAGCTGCAGCAGCTGTAATGGAAGTAGTAACATTAACTGTATTGCTTGTGCAGCTAACTATTACTCGTACGCAGGAGCTTGTCTAGGAACGTGTCCAAATGGTACAGCTGCTACTCCTTCAGCTACTACATGTGGCTGTGATAGCAAGTGTCTCACATGTCAAAGCAATAACTATTACTTCTGTACCCTCTGCGCGAACTCCTCTCTGTTTGTTTTATCTGGGAGCTGTGTTAGTAGCTGTCCCAATGCGACTTATCTTAGTCAAGGTACCTCTTGCGTAGCATGTTCCACGGGCTGTGCTAGTTGCACTTCTAACACTTGCCTATCATGTGCTACGGGGTGGTATCTATACAATAACCTCTGTTACACTGACTGCAAACAGGTTGGTCTTCAGTATGACATATCTGGTAGTAGTTGTGTGCTCTGTCCGAATGGTTGCAGTACCTGCAATAATGCTATTTGCACTTCCTGCTTAACAAGCTACAGTTTATCAGGGTCTCAGTGCATTGAAACTTGTCTAATCTATAAAACTTGCAGTCAAACATCCTCACAGGTACTCCCTTTGCCAGGATTAATTTCTTTGGCTTTATGGGTAGCAATTGTCCTTGTAATCCACTTCATCTCTCATAAAAATTACATTCCTTACTCTTTAATATTGTTTTCTAGTGTTGTGGAGTTCATATTGATCTTAGCAGTTCTCTCGACAGTAAATTCAACGACAGTCTATGCGCGTCTCCTATCAGGCAATGATATCAGCTATCTCTCCACAATGAAATTAATGCTTGGCTTAGCTGTGGGATTCAACTATGTTACTAACATCATCTACATTATTATTTTTATAAAGTACATGAAACCTCTGCTTAACAACCCACGCCAGATAGATGTAATAAGCAATATTGTTGTGTTAGTGGTGGCGGCAGCGACTAACTATCGCTTTGCACTTATAGCTTATGCTCACATGTTCCCCAAACCTAACATCTTTATTAGTAATCCTAGTAGGCTCACTCCTATACACTATTTGTGCTTAGCTAGCCTCATTACAGATCTATTGCCCATCGTTGCCTGTGCAATGGGAGTTGAAAATTAACAGCCCAAATCTAATCTTTTTATGTTATGTATCGACTTGCTGATTACAATGGCCCTTAATATCGCAATTACCATCTGGTTTGTCTCATCAAGCAAGCCAGAGTAATACTTTGAGGAAACAAAAAAATATTTCACAGAGGATCAGCACAATCAGACAACTGATACAATTCCTAATGATAAAAATGCCTCTAAAGGCAATATAATAGCTAATGGATCACTCAACTTTGATGAGGATTTTAGTCAATCTAATAACGGCAGCAATTAGAAAAATGAACATTAAAATTATAAAAAGTTCATTTCAAAGGAGTTTAAAATGTCTATGGACGATACAATTGAACCTAAAGACATTATTGTCGAAGCCCCATTGAAATAATAGACAAAAATTGTGGCTGTTGGGGGAAAACCTCCAGAATCTGTAGATTATTCAATCGATGCTGATTACTAACCCAATTTGAAATCCAAGCATAGTGATAGAGCCTCTCAAAAGTTGAATATAGTGAATACTATCTCTAATGATGAGAAGAGTATTGATGACAACCTTAGTATAAAGGGTAAGTCAGCACTTGCTAATTTCAGTAAGCAAACTGTCTAAAAAAATGGCAAGGATAACTCAATTAACAAAGAAATAAAGGAGGTTGAGGATTAAAATGATTTCCCATAAATTTAGGACCATTAAAGAAATGACGGAAGGGAGAGTGTTTTTAATACAAAAGTAAAACGATTACGCCCCAAAAGAGTGGGAGCTGAAAAGCCGGCGCATAATTATAAATCAAAGGACCTTGGTAAGAGCGTTGATCAACCGATAAAAATGATGAAGAAGGATCACCGTATCGGTTACTTCGAAAGTGATGCTTTTGAGTCTAATGCAGAAGCCGAAGATATATAAGCCATAATCAAACAAAAGGTTTGGCAAAGCACCATCCGCCTTTCAAATCCAAAACAACTATCGCAGTAGAGCAACGAAGAGACAAGCTACGAAGAGATATCTCCCAGTTTCTATAATGTGCAAAATCAGAGACTAGATATCTCGGAATATGATGAAGCTCAATCTCAGTAATGATTTCTATTAATCTTTTTCATCTTCATCAAATTTAAATATCCTTTCAATGCAGTGAATAAATCATCAATCGCGCCATGCTTTTCCACAGATGTTGCAGCGCATAAAACGTGTCATGGGTTCATCTGATGCTCGAATCTGTTTCATATCCTCGCAGTATGCATTTTTCTTATGACAATAGCGACATTACTCACACGCATCCTTATTGATATTTTTTTTGATTTCATCATAAAACCCGGTGGAGCTTTCTTCTAGTTTTGCCTCTTGTATCAGTCGAATATTCTATCTTGTCTTTTAATCAAAGTAGATTTCATCATCGTCTTTAGCGACCATCTGACTTGTAATTTCGCCTTTAAGCATTCGATTCTTGGATTACCGTGAGCCCTCTCGAGCCAAATGGAGGCAAATTGAATTAATACGCTTATTAATCAAATTTTAGCTCTGCAACTAATCTAATTAAGAATAAGCATACCCTAGTACATGTATTTAACATTTTTATATATATTCTGGAGGAAAGGGATAGTCTCTTTGGAATTTTCACCCTCTTCAAAGTTGGCTATAAAGTTTCGATAAATTGTCTTGAGAATATTTGAATCTTTTGGACTTCTTCCTTTGGTTAAATTGACTGGATAATCTATAATTTCAATAACCTTTTTTTCAAGCAGAGGTTTTTGTTTACGCTCATTTTCATCCGATTATTGCCATTTTTTTAATTTTTTCTTCAGATTAAGAGTGTACTCAAACCACTTGGCATCAACCTCTTCCTCTTTAGCCCGACCAATCTCTCGATGAAACTCTGTCACTACTGTCATCAACTGCTCTAGATCCTTTCCTCGTATTGCCTGAATATCATTGATGCCGAGTAACACTTTAAGGATATTCTGCTTTTCCTGTTTTTTCCAGTTCTTGAGATGTTGGATGGACTCCTGTAAATCGGCCATGCTGAAAGGGACAATTGATTATAATGTATACATAAAAACAGTCAGATATAAGTGAAGTAATCGATCATTATAGAATAGTTCTATATTTTAAATATTTCCTCTATAAATTTTCGCACTAATTTTAGTAGAAGCGCCGCATTTATACAATTTGACTTTTTATGCGATGAATCACTTCGCAACGTTGACATCCCGGCAGATCAACCGTCTCATCTAGAAACGCAAAGATGTTCTTTTAAATAGATTTAAATTGCATTGTCTGAGTTTAAACTTAATTACTTTGCTTGATATCCATTGCTCCTTCTCCGAAAGATATTCACGACAATTTTAGAAAATTCGCTTGTTCTTTTCTGCCAATTCATTTGCTGAATTTTTCCTGGTTTATAGGGTTTGGACCAGTGCTTTATTTTTTTCATTTGCAGCCTGCACCTCCAACCTAAGAGAGATCATTTTTTCTTAGAATTATCTAGTTTTGAGTTAAAGCCTATATTAAAGACAATGTACAATTCATCTTTCCTAGCGCAAGCAGAACAATTTTCACGTTGCTTCTTCAAAACTGCCTACCTAAAGATCGAAAAAAAAGTACCTGTTTTCCAATGCTAGTTCTCCACTAATACGTCGGTACTCACTAACAAATTGTTAGAGGACTCCTAAAGTTTTTAAAGAGCAGAGGTCTTTAACTTCTTATAGAGCTTAGCGTAGATTGCTTTCAGTGCAACGGTTCATCCCATATTTGCTTTTACGTTTAAAGGTTGATCTTCTTCCATATGGTTCCTCACTTTTGGGAGAACAAAATGATTCATTAAGAATGCTATCGCAACTCATATCCAGGGCATCAGCTTGGGTGGTGCCTAGAAAAGAGAAGTCCTTCGAATGTTAATTGGGGTGGAAGGAAGCAAGCAGTTGAGCTGTTTGAGCTAGTAATTATCCCTACCTTGCAGCTAACTTCTCAGATGCAAATCGAATATATGAACTACAAATTTAGAACTGAAGGTCTTATATAGAAGCTTTTTGCATTGTTTTTTTGCTCTTAGTAGAGCCATGCTATAGAGAGAGCATCGTTTATAGAAATTAAATATTATTCCACAGAGATACAGGTCATATTTTAACAGTAGCTTCATTAATGATTTATACCGAAGACTTAATGACCAGCCTACATATATCGTGGCCTCAATATCATATTATATCAGTTATTTAATGATAAACCTAAACAGACAGGGCGAGTCAAGAGGCAAGACCAAGACCATGTATACTGCGAACAAATCACACATTGTCTCCATGAATTTAAGAATTAGTACTGATTATAGTCCTGAGTGTACCCAGCAAGACCTTAACAAAAATAAAATTAACCGTCAGAGGGACGATGAACGCCATTCTAAATCAGGACACAAATACAAAAAATCAATTATTTTGCAGGAAAATACGATTCAACTGATGAAGAAGAGTAGTGCAAACTATGCTGCGAGGCCCACATAAATAGGCATGTCGACTGATAGGATGAGAAAGGAAATTCCTTCTAAGAGAAGTGTCGATTATAGGTTAAGTCAAATAAAGACGGAAATGGATGAGGTAAAATAAAGAGAAAGCAGAGGAGCTGACGTTGTGGAGATCAACATCGATCAATTACGAGATATTGTGTTAAAATTGAGAAGTTTAAAAGCGGAAAAGTAAAATTTGAGTCGGTAAATATCGCTTTATCGAAAAGAGTTAATGAAAGAGTCTTCTCAAAATTCAGTCTTAAGAACCTTAACTTCGTGATTCATTTCATTTGGTAATTGCTATCAATTATTAAATTCTTATATAATTGAATCTTATTTAAAAGTTTTTTAAATGGAGGTTGAGCTAAAGCAACTTATCGCTAAGAAGGATACTTTGGAAAAAGAAGTAGCAAATTTGGCTACAAAAATAGCCATTCTCGATTAAACAAAGAATTTTCATAAAGGCCTTGTCGATGCAGAAGGTTTTCCCAGAAGTGATTTGGATTTTGGTGAGTTGGCCAACTATCGCAATTTAAAGCGTCAATTCGCAGAACTCAACAACGATCATCTCGCTCTTATGAAGGAAATTTAAACAAAACTATTTGCCTTGCATGCCACATATGTCTCACCAAAATAGGATTGGAAGAACTAAAGCACAGAACCTAAAACAGTAATCCCCAAAATGGAAAAGAAACAATAAAAAGTTTTTATATAAAAGGGGAAAGAGCCAAGTAAAATTGATTATTTAACTCCTTTCGCCATAATTGGAATTGTTTAAGTAGGTTCTCCTGCATAGAGAGGAGGAGTACATGTGGGTGATCTTGTCAGTGAATTTGAGGAAATCAACATATATTCACTGGATTGGTTGAAACAAATAGCACAAACTGTCAAAGAAGGGAAATAATTAAAAATAGTTGTTTTACGGAGAGTCGATACATAAAATGAAAAACTCAAAAATATTCCAGTCTATCAACTAAAAGACGAGAACAGTTACTACAAACTACAGCTTGCAGTAACTCCAGCTAAATGGTCTGGCCGAGGCTTGCTGGGTTGCAAAATTGATCCTCTCTGATTGTTATCTATATTTGTAAGATACAGCGTAAATGCTTTTAATTTATCTATATAAATTGAATAAAAATAATCTTAGAGGATATGAGAACCTACAAAAATGGTCCAATTCCACGTAACCCTCACTGTTATATAGTTTAGGATCGATCCTGTACAGATTGTTGCTGTCTTATTATCTTCATTGCACTGACAGTCACCATGTTTTGCATCGGTATATACGCCTGGTCGGCAGGAAATTTTCAAAAACTTACCACTGCATACGACCCAGATGGAAAGGGTTGCGGTATAGATTATCCCAACTATCCATACATCTACTTTGCCTCACCGCACATAGATGTAGCAATAAATTGATTCAGTCTTTATGGGTGACTGTTTGCGTTTCTAAGTGTCCTGTGATTGGTGACACAGTGCTTGCGTGCCAACCCAATTCAGTGGTAACTACTTGTTCAGCAGTAAATAGTTCAGATGATACTCAATCAGTACAGATCTATGATACTACCCAAAGTACAATGTAAATAAAATAGTTGGAAATAAAATTTGTCTGCCTACTTCAAGCAGTCTACAAGATCATATCGCTTCAGCCCTCGGAAACAATGTGGAGAATGTAGCCTCTCTAATGCAAAATTACTTGCTAATTGTGATTGCTCTTCCAATAGCTATAATCCTGGCTCTAATCGTCATGTTATTCGTTCGCTTTACAGCAGGCTGTTTCATTTATATTTTGATACTTGCATCCATCAGCGCCTTAGTGGGATTTGGAGCCTATATTTTAACTCAGCCTGTCTAGTCTGTGGGAGGATCCATCTCAATCCTTCAAAATTCAACAGCAAAAATTGTATTAGCTGTCATTTGTTTTGTTTTGGCTGCAATTATTATCGTTTTCTTCTGCTGCTTCAGGAAAAGAATCGGATTGGCATCAAGCATCGTAAAAATATCAGCAGTGTTTGTGGCTGGCAATTGTGGAGTTGTCTTTCTTCCTATTTTCATGTTTTTGGTGATGGTAATATTCATAGCCCTTTGGATTCTCGAAGCACTGGGCTACTATTCACTTGGAACACCAATCAGTTCACCACATCAATATCCTTTTTAGCATTTCTCAATTTCAAATTCTATCATGGCTATCGGAGGATTACATGTTTTTTATCTATTTTGGGTCATTCTCTTCCTTGTTGAAACCAGCAGCTTTTTAATTAGCGGAACAGCCGCCAGCTGGTATTATAAACGTGATTCTCCCTATGGATAAACCTCATAACGTTATCGAAAAAAACACATAGGTAGTGTGTGTATGGGATCTTTCTTGATGGCTCTCATTGGTTTCATTAAGTTCATGTACTAACTATTAACTCCTGAAGATCCCAAGGATAAAACTTCGTGCATTGCGAATTATAAGAAGTGTTGTGATTGCATTTGCTGTTTATGTGTTAGCTATCTGTTTTAATGGTTCAATGCCGGCGCTTTTACAGTAGTAAACATTGTAGGAGACACTTATTGCACTTCAGCATTTAAAGCTTTTTCCGTTAGATTTAATCACCTTGCTACCACAGCAGTACTAATGATCCTTCAGGTGGTACTCATTTTACTATTCAGATTTTTACAATCCTAATTCGACTGGGAATTACAGCACTAACAGTACTAGCAATTTACTTGATCATTCAAAACGTGGCACAGTTCAGTAACGTTGGAGATCCAACCCTTATTTTGATAATAGTGGGACTTGTGGCTTTTGCTATCTCTTGTTTTTTCATTTCCGTATACTCTGATGCAATGGATGCAATTTATACAACCTACCTTCTTGATCTGGAGGCGGGAGGAGGAGCCAATGACCGCTGTCCTGATGAACTTCAAGATTTTATTCATGATGCTCAAGATGAGGAACATATTGTTCATAATTGATTTTGATCTTCAAATCTATATTGCAAGACTAGCTTTACAAAATTTTAAATAAAAAGATGTTGGAATATTATTGAAGTTTCAGTGCTAATCATATAGCAAAATCGATTAACTCGCTTAACTAAATCTTTTAAAATAATAATATGAATATAATGATGGATGATTACAATATGGACAGTAAATCAAAAATGGATTTTTTAATTTTAATTTATACCCAAAGGGATTAATCTATTTTGTATCTTCTAACAGATGACTGAGAAATATATCTAATGAATTAAATTAGAATTATTTCAGATTATCACCAATAAATCAGTAATTTTTTATGCTTTTTAAATTTCATGGGCTCTGTTTATTAACTCATTAATTATCGCTATGTTGATCGTCCTGATCGCACTCTTTTTATCTTCTAATATTTGCTTCAAGACTGCTATCCCGCAGGCACCCTCCACCTCCTACATGGATACGTACTCTGTCAGTCTTTTTGACACAATTCCATCAGAGAGTATGATACACAACTACGAGATTAGCTTTAATCAAAACTTCTCTGGAATTCCAAAGCTGGCAGTGACGATTCAAACTATCGAATGTACGAGTACATTTAAGCAGCACCATCTAACTTTTATAACTTTTGCTTTTAAACAAATACTTCATCTTTAAATCAAACAGGCTTTCAGATAAGCGTATCGGCTTGCAACGGCATTTTGCTTTCAAAATTAAAAATTCAGTATTTAGCCATAGATCCATCTCTAATATTTAATCTCTTTATTAAGGAATATTAATTTTATAACTTTACCTCATCAGGAGAAGGAAAAAATTTGGAATTAATGCCTACCTGTACTTCACTGTTTGGGAACAATTACGTGGAAGATTACTCAAGGCCTTATTCGTGGGCATCGTTGAAGTCGCTTACCATATCACCTGCTAAAACACCATTCTACTCGCTGACTCTAACTGCATCATTAAGTTGCATATACCCTGAACAATATTTTCGATTGAATGCTCATGAGTTGTTCAACTATAATTTTTCAGATATGGCACTCTCAAGCAATTATTTTTCAACCAATCTGATAACTTACATGAAAGTGATAGTTATTGCCACAAAAGGTTTTAAATATTATCAGGAAATCAAAATTACAACTTTTTTTTAGACTACAAATTATTTAACAAATCAGCAATTGGTAACCATTCCCATTTCGCAATCCATTGGAAGTAGATATTTGGTTGGTATCTATTAATTTCGGACAAGCAGCTATTGCACTCTGGGATTTGGCTGGGATATGGTCAATCAAACAGATTCTTCTATTACGTTGTCTGCAATCGTCAATTGGATTGGCCCCACCCAATAATATTTAACCATCAGCGTCGGTTTCAACTATCAGGTCTTTAGCGTTTATAACTGCAGCATTCCCTACATTTACTACAACTCCACCTCGGGCCTTTGCCAGGATGGCTGCGAAAACGGGTCGTACCTATCCTTCGACACCTACACCTGCATTAAGTGCCACTCTTCGGTCTGCATTTAGTGCAACAGCTCTAACTATGGGTGTGCAAAATGCAATGACTCTTTGGGATATATTCAAGTCAACGATACATGTGTCTGTCCCAATGGGTTTGCTAGCAATAGTATGAATCAGTCGTATGAGTGCGAAGACATTTGCGGAGACGGAAAAGTGTTTACCAATCAATGTGATGACGGCAACACAAACAATGGGGACGGCTGTTCCTCCAACTGCACGATAGAAAATAATTCTTTTTGTGTAAATGGGACTCCTACTTCACCTTCAATATGCACCGTTCTTACTGCTCTACCCTTGACTATCGTGTCCTTCACAAAGTAAGATGATGCCAATGCTTTCATCATTTAGTTAGCATCTGTGAGTTCATTAAGTCGTTTTTTGACTGAAGCAGACAATCCTTCTCTTTTCATCCACAACGGAACAGTTTTCCAGCTAAACTTTGCGTATGAATCAGTCACTTATAACTCTGCTCCTGCTAATCACTTGAGCCTAAGGATAGCATACTCCTAATCTCTTAACAACCAAACGCTATCGATGACCTTTGTGACTGATCGCCAAGAATTAGTTACAGTGGTGTATCCATCTGTGACTGATAACAATCTTGCATTAAAGGTGTACAGCGACGATTAATACTCGACATTCTTAATTTTCAAAAGATTAATGCCCATTTTTTCTTATGTTTTATGGTTTCTCTTGGTCGTCGTCTTTTTGTTTGTCAGTAAACTTATTGCCATTGAAACTTTGTTCATATTTCAATTTACTTATGGAGGTTTAATAATGCTAAAAAAGCTTGAGCCTGTCATGTATTCATATAAATACCTATGGGTTTTCAACGGTTATAATCACCTGTATTCTGACGGAGTTGATGTTCCTCCTCAAGTATCAGCAATTGATTACAATGCTGATTTTATTGCAAATTTCAATATAGATTTAGTCATTTTCTTTCTTCCTATGATTGTTGGAGGAGTGTTTCTGCTTGTTAATAGGATAGAAAACAATATAAAAATATAAAAACTTGGCTTTTCTATTCTCGTCGAATGGCAACTATCAGCCATGCTATTTTGCCTACAACAACTTGTATTTTCTTTTGTATTGAATTTTTTTTATAGCCCAACTAAAATTCAAGGAGGTTTTCTAGGGACAATTTTACTGCTAATTTATGCTGCCTATGCAGTATTAATGTTCATTAAAATCAATGACATACATAATATAGTCAATCCTCTTGGCGAATATCGAACCTTCATCAATAGAAAGGGAAAAATTAATAAGCATTTTTACATTCTTGTAATGATCTATCGACTTAGCGTGAGTTTAGTCCTAGTCTTAGATTCATGGACCATAGTGTCAGATAGCATTATCTTGATAATTATAGCAGCTTGGACCGCTCTACTGATTTGGAAAAGACCATACCAATAGAATATACGACCCATTATTAACAGTTCCGTTATTTTTCTTTTGTCAATTTTCTTACTTTATTGTCGCAATGTGGCTGATAGCACTGATGTCAATTTTGCAACTTACATTCCAATTGCAGTTATTTGCCTAATTGGTCTTACTGCCTGTGCAAACATATCTTTTGCAGCACATAAATTTTATCGGGCAAAATTCCCTAAAAAACTGAATCTATAAATGGTTTAGGCGGTTAGTGCGACAAAAACAGCAGGTACCAATACTTAAGACGATATTATTATGGATATTGGATCTTATGAAACTAGATAGAATAATAAAACAGTGGACATGCCTTTGCAGTAGATAGTAGATAAAATGACAGGCAGTGAACCTTCCAGAATGAAGCTGACAGAAACCAAAGACCAGAATTCTCCATTTAAAGCATAAACATCTAGTGAACCTCAAATTCCGACTGTGTAGCGGTCAGGTTATTATAAAAAAGAGGCTCCGACTCCCAATACTGCTTATAAACTAAGATAATGATGAATTTGTGTAAACTTATTTTATGAGTATGAAACCTATAATGCTTTTATGATTTTTATGCTACATTGAAATATTAGTAATGAAGCATAATTTTTACATTAATTTTTATTCAAGGATGCTCATTTTAGACTCAGTTTCAATAAATAAATAACCATTTTTATGACTGATTGAATGATTCTTATTGCCTTCCTCCAATTTTAATGTTACTTCATTAATTCAATCAAAGGATTTAGTGACTCAATCTTAAAATGCTTGCTTTCAAAAAGTCTAAGGCAATCTGTTAAATTCCAATAGATTTAACTACAGAACCCCTATCCTGATAGAGTAGCCAACCGAAAGATGAGGTGATTCTTCTAAATAGAATATAAATTGTCCCTTCTCCCTTGAAATGAGGGTGTTAATTCTATATGTTAATTTACTAATTAATGAATGTCCATTCTTATCTTTAAAGATTTATGCAGTTACTATCAATCTATATTATTTTTTACAACTAGAAATTTGATTAAGCTCTGCTGTAGGCTAAGCGCTATAATAATTTGATATTTAATTTATTAATCCCCAAATGACTGAAGAATAGAGATACTAAATCGAACCTAATAATGAATAACCAGAACAATAACTCAAATTTAGCAACCAAAGGACCACCATCTTCACAAAACACAAAAATGCTTCACTTTCCACTCTTTATGATTTATAGGCCCATTTCCAAATTTCAACAGATACCAGTTTTGATTAAGGAATTCACGAAGAAAATATGAGCCTCCTCAAGCAGGCAAGTGTTAAGTTGTTGGATTAATGCTTAGTAGACTCATTCAATAAAAGTTAGGGATTTAGAGATACATCCTTATATGTGTCTCTACCTTTGTAACTGGGAGGAGAGAACTAACTTGAAGACCTCATTAACCACAACTAACTGCTGGGAGAAATAGAGAAGCAAGAGATTGTAAATATGATTAAAGAAGAGGATGAACTGATTGGAATGCTCCGAAAAATAACGCCTGTTTTTGGGAGAACTGTTGGAAAAGAACTTATTTATATCATTCATGAGATACTAAAGGTTAAATTACCTCTTTTCAGGAAAACAAATTAAACTAAAGAGTCAATTTTGCCAAAGTTTAACTGTTTTATCGGATTTTAAAACGAGTAAAATATTCAATTAAATTGTCCAATTTATCAAGATATCGATTTGGAAGAGGTGGCCCAGTTTGCTTAGAATGATCTGATCAAATTGAGTAGTTTGTTCTATTTCTCCAGAGATATAAAATACCTAAACTTAAGAGAGTTAAAGTCAGACATTAAACCAAAAGTTAGTGTGCTCTAAAAATTTTAATAGTTAGTCAAACAGATATCAAGGACGATTTTTTTCACAATTATAGGTGCAGTTGAGCAGATCTCTCGTTTCCAAATTGTAGACTTCTCTCAAGAAGTGAGTTTCGGAGACATCCCTCAATATGAAGGATCAGTGCGACGCCTAACGAGTCGTGCTCTTTCCTTCGACGACGAGCCCCAGGATTTTATCTCTAAAAAACTAAAGTTTGATCTATCGATTGATTGATTAATTTATCTATTTTAAGTTAATTGTCTATGAAGATCTGTGTGGACATCGGTCTGAAATTTGATTCAGATAGGGTCACTGATGTCCTAGATTTTAATTAATCAAAAGTGTGGATGTAACATTAGCTTAATTATTACGTCAGAGGTAAAGTAGGATTATAACTTTATTTCGCCATGAAGGATTAGAGGGATCTTGGATCCTACGATTTTATGGAGTGTGTTAATTGGAATCGCGATTCTTTGGGAGACTTTTAGATAGTCTAAGATTAAGTACCCAATCAGGATGTTGATAATATATCGGAGAGATAGGACAAAAAAACTTCGTTTAAAAATAAATATCTTAACAAAATCAAAAAGATAAGCGGAGACTTTTCTACCAAAGCTAAGGCAGCCCCTAGAGCCTCAAATTCTCAAACGAGTCAGCAAAACCCTAGTAAAAAGAACAAAAACCGTATTGCTGCCAAATAAAGCAGAGACCGAAAGAAGATTTACATTGATATCATGTAGCAGTAGACCAAACAAATGGAGTAATAGTTATACAAAATAAATCAGGAAATATAACAGTGCAAGGCTGATATTCAAAGAAGCGTTTTCACCAACAATCAATATGTAGATAGATTTTAAAATAGACTGGACCATTCACGCCCAAACTCAGCCATGTCCACAACAAATTAGAAAAGTTAATTTAGGAGGGAGAGGGAGATGATCTCGACAATGAGATTAATTTAGCTATTGATAGTATTTGCTATCGATTTGGGGCAGCCGGCAAAGAACGCAAGTTCAACATCAACTAATGCTATAAACAAATATTCAATTTGGCTAATCCGACCCTACACAGATATCTTCTATGGGCGGCAGAAGTAAGTGTTCACCTCTTCAGTAAGGGCGAAGGTTTTATTGATGACTAAAATTAAAAATGGTTCAAATAGATGAAAGATTACCTCGGTGACTTGAGTCATAAGTCGGAAATAATTTAACAACATCAAAAGCAATTGAAATAGCGGCGAATAGGATTATTTAAATTGATTAACAAACTTTGTTCAACTAAAAAACGAATGGAGCAACAGTCTTACGATCTGGATAACTTGTTCCTGGATGTTCGTGAGATTTTAACACCCCTTCAGTGTTCTAAGTTTATTCTGTTTATCTAAAAATACTCGTATCGAACTGAATTAAGATATCACTAAGCAGATATTTAGGGATAGGTCGTGGCCAAATTGATAAAGAATGTGAAAAAAGAGTGAAACTAATTAATGTTATGATTTACTCTATCTAATCTAATATTACTACTTATTTTATTAACAAAGATTAAATACAGTTATCCCTTATTTCAGTAATTTTAATTATGAGAAGTTATATCAATCAAACCGATATCATTTAGATTAACGTTTTATCTCCATACAAATTTGTTGGATAACTACTACATTTTTTAGATCTGACCGATAAACATATATGCTTTAGAATAAAATATTATTACTAATTTCTATTGTAGCATGAAACAAACCGACTAAGGGGGAGCTATTCGCAAAAAGATAGATGACTACTCCTACTTGCTCAATCAAAACATCGGAAAGGGCTACTCTAGTCAGGTGTTTAAAGGCCGCAGCGACGTCACAGGTACATTCGGTTTGATTCAGACCAGGCCGTGGCCATCAAAGTTATCGACATGAAGATGATTAAAAATGAAATTCACAAAAATCTGTTGTCATCTGAGATCTAAGTGCTAAAATAGTTGAAAAACAGCGATAACATCATCGAGGCATACGACATCTATACGACTAAAAATAATACCTACATCATCACAGAATTATGCGATGGTGATCTTTCCAAACTAATATCCAAAAACAAGTGCTTATCTGAAGCTGAGGCTATTCCATTCATGAATCAAATCATCAATGGGTACATCAACTTTTATAATCATGGCATCATTCACCGCGACCTTAAACCTGCCAACATCTTTCTTAAAAATAACGAGATCAAAATTGCTGATTTTGGGTTTGCTATGAAGCACACGGATGGTAAAAAATATTCAGCCTATAATGTTGGATCACCTGTGTACATGGCTCCTGAAGCATTAAAGGAGAACAAATATAGTTTTAAGAGCGATATTTGGGCACTGGGGGTTATATATTACGAAATGCTTACTGGGAAAACTCCTTGGAGAGCCAAGACAGAGAAAGAGTTGGCAAAACAAATTACTTCCATTCCAATCAAAAAGTTACTTCCTCCATCAATTAGCCCATCTTCAGAAACATTTCTCCTAAAAACTCTCAATCTGGACATTAAAGAAAGAATGCAACCTGAAGATATTCAGAAATACAGGTTGAATACTGAAAAAGGCATTGCGATAAAAATATCAAAATAAGCTCATGGATACAATAGTAACAATCTCACATCGAGACACAACGATACTTTGGCTGAAAAAGTAAAGCGCCAAGATACTTCTTTGAATAAAAATATAGTTGAGACCAATTTTAACGGAAAAAATAAAACATTAATATAATCTATTGAGGAACTAAAGCCTAACCATCTCACTCTCAAGACTGCAGCTACAATTTCCCAGAAATCAACAAATTTTATCACAAATTCTACCTCAATTGCCCCTACTTCTAAAATATTAACTCAAAAATCAATGAATACCCAAAAATCTCTCAGCACTCAGATCAGCATCAAGGAGTCAATTAAATAGTAAACTAACTATGATAAAAAATAACTTTCCAAGCAATTGCTCAGTCAAATTCATTTCTGCAGATTTATGTTCAAGCTGATTAAGAGAATTAACGAAAAACCTAGCGCATAAACCAAATCTGAATTGAACTGCCTTATAGGTTATATGTCTGGGTTCATTTTTTAAAAACTGTCAGAAGTTCAGAATTTATCTCAGGTTCCTCTTGCTTTTGTGAAAGATTTCTAAGTATCAAATGATTTTAAGAAAATAACTCAAATAGTATTGCAGTATCAATAAAAATATTCAAAGGATCTTTCAATACTGCATCGATAAAGTAAGTCTTTTGCTCTGTTAAGTGATTAACTCATCAAGAATATTCTCACTCTTTATTCAACCATCACTTCAGAATCATAGGTCAGTAAGAAAAAGGAATAAGTTATCGTGTTGGATTATTTGATCACGTTGAGGCAGCTCCTCAATTTGATTCAAAATAGCAACATCGAAGTTTTCCATGGAAAGTCAAAAATATAAAAAATTGTGGAAGGATCCCCCTCTCAAACTATAAATAAGGAACATGTGGATGCAATAAAAACTAAGCTTAAAGCGATGAAGTTGATTTGATTTACTATTTTTACATAAATAAATATTTGATTATCTTAAGGGTGCTATGCTGGTTATGCTATTTTATAATTTTATCTTGATGATATTATATCAAATCAGAAATTAACAAATTAAAGTCAGACAAATTAACCAAGAAGAAGCTGAAGTCACCAGCTAACTCAAATATTCTCCACTTGACTCATTTAAAAATCACTTGTGAAACTAATATCAGTTGAGTCGTGCTCAAAAGCCATTTGGTTTATATTTTCGGATTGCACTGTCTTAAAATCATTCACTTAGAAACAGGATTATTGGATAATTTCTAGAGCATGAACGCTGTCCACATATTTTTTTTATTGTTGGATTGGCATCTTTTTGATTTATTCGAGAGAACTCAATGAGTTGGATTGCCATTCATTGGTTAGAGTCGACTTCTCTTGACCGATTTTAAAAAGTTTGTTGATTCTTTCAAAAGAGAAGGTAATTTTACCCTCCTTAATATGGTTTTCTTCATCTTTTTTGCGTCCTTTGGTGCAAAACAGAAGCCCAGCAAGTAAGCAAGGAATTGTTGAGAGTAGGGAACAAAATGTAAATCCTGAATGACAACTTTGCACAAAAGCATTTCTGAGTGTAGTCATGTCCACTGATGGTGAGTAGGTAATAATTATAATTATAAATTTGTGTATATTTGAAAATGGGATTGATGGGTTTTGGATCATTATGTCTTGCTGTTTTCCACTTGTCCGATCAAAAGATTTTTATGGATGTGGGGAATCACACCTCCTCCAGCAATGGTGGCCTTAATTAATAGATCCAACTCTTCGTCTCCTCTGATAGCCAGCTGTAGATGGCGAGGAGTAATTCTCCTCACTTTAAAGTCTTTAGAAGCGTTACCTGCCAATTCAAGCACCTAGGCCGTGAGGTATTCCAAGATGGCGGCTGCGTAAACTGCCGAGGTGGATCCCACTCTGTTATGGGCAGATACTCTGCTTTTCAAGAAGCGATGAATTCTTCCAACTGGGAACTGCAAGCCTGCTCTAGCTGATTTAGACTGAGCTGGTTTCTTTGTCTTGCCTACTTTGCCTCCTTTGCCTCCCTTGCCTCCTTTGCCTCCTTTTCCAGCCATTTTAAATATAAATTTTATTAGATTCCAAAGGATTTATACCATAATTATCACATCTTTTTTTTGATTGGCTCTTTTTTTAAAAGAGCGCTCAATTTATATCAATTTAAAAAAGAGCGTTATTCTTCATTTCGCAGAAGATAACAAAGAACAAATGCAATGATTCGTAATCAGTTAAATAATGGAATGTTCATGGTAATCATCATCGAGTTACAGAGCATGCTTGGCATTGTATCTGTAGAAGTATATTTCCAATTGATAGGGAGTTCATATCTACAATTAGATGGCCATTACCAACAGCTAAATAGTCAGCAATTGTACTCGAGCTAGCTAACTTCCCCTCTTCCAAGCATTTTTAAAGCATTTGTCGTAGATTGAACATGGACAAACTGGACAAGCAGGGTAAAGGTAGGCATCGATTTTGCAAATTAATAGTTTCCCTATATCTACATGTTGATACATGTTAGCCCATAATTGATGAGTAGTTGAAAAATGTCTTTGCTGTCGAGTAATGTTCTTGGCAAATCCGGAGGCCAAGCGAGAGAAGCCCCACATCTCAATGAAAGATATATATTATAATTGAAGTGAGGATGCTTTAATCTGAATTAAATTTATTACTATCTTCTGTAAGTTCACAATGAAGATAAAGGAAATATGAACTAATTTTATTAATACAATTTAAAGATGTATTTTATTAATTTCTACATTTCTGATTGATTGGATAAGTTTGTAAATATTAAACTATCTTTAGCAATTGACCTTTTTGATAAGTAAACTTATATATTTGCGTCATTATTCATCATTTATACAATAACTATATAATATTTCTTTTCATAATCGCTGATGGACACGTCTGACAATTCTAGCTACATGCACAAATTTATTGCCAATTGGCATTTTTCCCTTCGCAAATGGCAGGCAATATTGGATCATACTGCCATATATCGTCGATAACGCTGGGGTTATCTAGCCTTTTTCTACGCATACGTCCTCTACCGCATATTTTACTATGAATACCTTGGCCTCATGTACTTCATGGGCCTCTACATAATCTATCTAATCGTTCAATATTTCACCCCTTCTGGGCTGCCCGACCCTGACGAAGACTCCTTCGAGAACAGTCTATTCATTGAGGAAAGCAAGGAGATATTGCATAGTGTATAGGGCGATCGTCCTGTATTGCGTTCTCTAAACTAATTCAACCTGTGGAAAAATTTGCTATTAAGCGCTATGGTATCTTTATGTTGCACATGGTTTTAGATTTTCCTAATTCCAGCATATTGGCCTTTCCTGTTGATTTATTTTATTTGGCTAATCGGACTGGCAGTGGTCAAGCACCTGAAGCACATGAAACTGTACGGTTATAAATTTAGTGACTTTAATCACAAGCCAGTGACGACCATTTGACATGATTTAGCTTTGATTACTCACTTCACATATTCATTTTTTATTGACTCGATCGGCATCATTATTATAGTCAAATAAAGATCATACATGTATCATTTACAGCATCCTTTCTTAGCTTTATCTTATCCTTTTCGATTCAGCCGCATCTCCCGCTCACTGTACCTCATTGTAGATGTTTTTACTAACTTCTCACAGATCTAAGCAAACATTAGTTCGATTCCCTCCCCAGTTTTAGCTGATACTTGATAAGCCGGCAGTCCAATGGACTGCACTAGTTGACTAATCTCACTATCTTGAACTTGAGCAGGCATATCGCATTTATTACCCACAATGCAAATCATAATACCACTATCCGAATTGTTTTTGGCTTATTGAATCCAATATTCCTCGACTTCTCGAAAGGAAGATGGGTCAGTTTGATCGTACACAATTAGCACTACCTGCGAACCTATATCGGTTATTATTTACTGCGGTAGTAAGCACTGGTAATGGTGCGAAAACGTTCCTGCCCTGCAGTATCCCAAATTTGAAGTTTACAAGCCTTGCCTGCTATCTCGAGCATTTTAAAGCGAAAGTCAACTCCTATGGTTGGAAGGTAGTTGTCTACAAAGTTGTCATCACAGAAGCGGATAAACAAAGATGATTTGCCGACTCCTTGATTGCCCACAATTACAACCTTGAATAAGTAGTCCTGTTATTTGATCATAATATTCTGCATCCTATAAGATCATCTCAATACTATAAGAATGGATTAAGTTAATTGAAAATAGCTCAAAGAGACTGATGTTCTTTAACAAACAAATTTAGCAAATCATTAATAAGATTATATATATATAGTTTTTAGTTTAAATAATCTCCGCCAAAGCGGATTTATTAGTATCATTTATTCTCTAAGATTATATATATAGATAATCAAGATGAACAAACAATCTTTAGTAAGCATCATCCTAATCATTTTAGCATTGTTTAACTTGGCTCTTGGTTTGCAAGACCCAAATTTTCCCTTTAGTCATACTGATCCAAACTTCCATTGTAGCTCATTTTGCAAGTATTTGACTGATGGTTCTGGAAATTTAGTACCTATGTGCAATAATAATCTAGCAGGAGTTAATGGTAATGGGCAATGCACAGATTGTGACGAACTTCTTTTTCGAAAAATTCCCCCAACAGGAGGCACTTATAATTGCACTGCTCATAACTATAATGGAGAATATCTCGAAGTATCTCAAGATTTAACTGCCTCGGGATATTACTTGGGTTACTACACAGATACTTCAGCAACTTGGATTAATCTTAAAACTTGGTCTGCTTCATTGAATGGAGGAATAACTCTCCCACCCCATTTTGCAGTAAGAATCCGATTTGGGATTTACTTATATAACTACCTACAAACAATCTATAATTATCCACTCAGTTACTCATTGGATGAAACAGTCTACACCTATGATCAAACACTCTATGACTACTGGAGTAGCTATGATATTATCACTAGCCCAACACAACTACATAGTGCTCCAAACTTAACAGTAACTTTCCGATCACTTAATAATAGCTATCCTGTTAACACAGACACATGTCCTTATAATACCTGCCAATGCCGTTGCTCATATCAAAATACACTGTGTACATGGATTACTGTATGCGGTGGCTACAACGATTGTTTCCTTGGTTGTGGGGCTTGTTCTTGTCCCCAAACTCTCACTTGCTGCGATCAAAGATACATTCAAATCCGAGACATCATTCTATTTTCAAGTCACTGCGGGACAGGGTGCTTGTCCTGCTCGTCACAAACGTACTGCAAGATCTGTGACTACTCTAATTTGTATTATCTCAATCCTGATGACCATCTCTGCTACAAAGTCTGTCCACAGGCCACCTATCCCAACGATACTGGAGTCTACTTCGTCACAGACCCAAACACCCTCATCTTCGAAAACTGGTGTCTCACCTGCAACGCCACGTGTCTCGAGTGTAGCAGTCCGTCTGTTTGTTCTCGCTGTTATACTCTTGGTCGCAACGAGTCCTTCCTCTTTAACAACACCTGCGTCAACCCATGTCCGACAAACTACGCCCGCAACTACACCAACCACACGTGCGACTGCTCCATTAACAATTTCTATGAAATACCGGCTACCCCCGAGTGTCTGCCCTGTGCCTTGGAGTGCCTCCACTGTACGGGACCCACTAATCTTTAGTGCTCATTATGCATGCCTGGCTTCTTCCGAGCCAATGGAACAACCAACTGTCTCAACGACTGTCCCGCTGGTCAGTTCAAAGAGCTGGCGACTGGCACCTGTTCGAACTGTGACTCTTCCTGCGGCAGCTGCGACTCGATGTCGACGAAGTGCACAGAGTGCTTCTTTGTCAATGGGGGAGGGACAACGATGTACTTGCTCGGAACAGAGTGTCTTTCGTGGTGTCCGCCAGGGTACGCCTGGAATAACGTCACCCACACCTGCGATGTGTGTGCGCTCTACACTTTCAGCTATGTGGGTAAATGCGTAAAATATTGTCCGACTCTCTACCAATCGGACGAAGCCAACCGTTCGTGCACTCATCTGTCACAAAGTGATTTCACCTTCAACCTGACCATCGCCAGCATTGACATCGTCCCCCATGGTAAACTCATTAAATTTACAATTTCTGCCGTAGATGGTTTTAGCAATTCTAGTCTATCTTGGATATTTAAAAAGAGTTATTTTTTCGTTCAAATAATATATGCAGATGCCGCAATTCAATTTAATAATACTGTTCGCACTCTTCAGGCAGTCACTCTTGCCATCCGCAATGTAGCATACTCTAGCAATCAAATATTGTATTATACTAATATTCCTCCTCAACTTGACTATAAAAAATCTTTCCAATTAATCTTTCCTGAAACTCTAACCAGTTCACAAGGAATAAACTATGGGAATTCAACAAATGTGGTAGCTGTTAGTTCACTACCTCAGCTAATGAAGCAATACTTCACTTATTGTGCCAAAAATTATTATAACGTTATCATGATTCCTTTGCTGGGGCTTGTAATTTTTATAATGGCTTTACAAATTAAAGGAGTATATGAACTACTGATGGAGCTTTTGAGGATTATCCAGGTCCTAGGACTGTTGGTTTACTCTTCTTTTCCCGTGGGACAATTTATTTACAGCTTTTTAGTAGGTTGTTCATACGCCAATCTCGACTTTATTCCCAATCTTTATACCCTCTTCGCACAGCCATAACAGGAGACTATTTTTACAAGTTATTACCTTGCAACTGATGGGATGACCTTCATTCGTCTTAATGGATCTATCATATTCTTTTCAATTTTATGGATTGTTGTTTATGCTATTTGCAAATATTTGCTCATCTTCAAGAAATCTCGTATGCAATTCATCATTGATTTTGGCTTAGATATAATGTAAGTCAAGATACTACATTCCTTTTGGAGTTCAGCACTTTGTGTGATTGTCAACTATGACAAGAGTGACTTTAGTATTTTCGTGACTTTTGCTTTTGCTGTGATATTTCTAATTATTATTCTGATTCGTCGGGGCATAATATGGAAGGAGAAAGATGACATCAGTCCTTTTTTCATTTGGCGACTATCATCAACGCTTGTCATCTGTTTCGTAGCAATGGCCAACGAGATAGTCATTACTATCCTTCTCCTGCTTGCCTTTTTAACAGCCGTTTGGGAGTTTACTTTACTTCACTCCTAAAAATATTTTGTAAACATCAACGATCTAACCAGCAATAACTATATGGATGAAGATACCTTTAGAATATTAAATAACTACGACGAGGAGGTAAAGTATTCAATTTCCATATCAATACGCAATACGCTCCTTATCATAATGCCAATGGTGGCTGCCATTCTGATGGGTGTTCTCATTCTGTTGAAATAAGCTGAGTTCACAGCTGTGTATTTCGATGCAATAGTCTGTTATGTTCTCTTTTTGCTGATTGCCATTACTATTGCCCTTGTTTATAAATTTTTAGAGGAAAGGAGAAAATATTTAGTGCAAAACAAGCTCTAGTTTCTTCAAAAGAAATACTCAAAGTTGAACTTAGACTCCCCTCGTAATCACTCTTAAAGAAAGCGACCGCGATTAGCCAATATTCGAAATTTAATTGACGACTAAAAGGCCTTATAAATATCAAAGAATATCTTCAACCAATGAACTCTTAAATTGATCTTCGTTCTCCAAATATATAATTACTAATATTAATAATTATAGGGACAGTCTTACATTATAATTTGTAAGTTAAAGGCAATCGGATGATATATCAAAGTTATTTTCTCGTAGCGATAGTTCTTACCTTCCTTGCTCATATTTCAAACTGTGCCACTGATAGTCTGCTGTATGGTTTTAACTTAATTGATCCTGTCCCCGACTGTAGTGTCTACTGCATGTACTATGTTGACCAAAACGCTAATTTACATACCACATGTAGTGCTTCCACAGTCGGTGTCAATGGTAATTGTAATGCTTGCGATTAACTTCTGTTCAGGCCGGTCCCCGCAGCCCCGCCATTCAAATGCTTTGCTCATGAATATAATGGAGAATTTATGGATGTTTAAAGCGGACCAGTTTACTATAGTCTTGGATGGATCAGCACTACTCCAACATGGAGTAATAACGTACATTGGCCCGTTACTGGCCTTGTCCCTCATTTTGCAGTTAGAGTCAGATTTGGGGTCTATTACTATCAAAACAATATTGCTACAAATTATTATCCTCTCAGCTATTCCATCGATTCTATTATTTATAACTATGAGCAAGATCTTAGAAATTATTGGAGCAGTTTTGATATTATTACAAGTAACTTGACGTATCATACTGCACCTAACTGTACTGTTACTTTTAGTAATACCAATTATTCGGCCTATGCTGGATTAAGATACATTCAGATCAGAGACATCATTTTATTCTCAAGCCACTGTGGAACAGGGTGTCTATCCTGTTCGTCGCAAACATACTGCAAGATCTGCAACTATTCTGGTTTGTATTACCTCAATCCTGATGACCATCTCTGCTACAAAGTTTGTCCGCAGGCCACCTATCCCAACGATACTGGAGTCTACTTCGTCACAGACCCAACCACCCTCATATTCGAAAACTGGTGTCTCACCTGCAACGCCACGTGTCTCGAGTGTAGCAGTCCGTCTGTTTGTTCTCGCTGTTATACTCTTGGTCGCAACGAATCCTTCCTCTTTAACAACACCTGCGTCAACCCATGTCCGACAAACTACGCCCGCAACTACACCAACCACACGTGCGACTGCTCCATTAACAATTTCTATGA